>Ga0207415_1000014_pt1 | contig 253056 bp, 217 predicted proteins | sample Passage237A_FD_187369 | JGI IMG/M metagenome (GOLD analysis project Ga0207415, IMG submission 187369) | Cellulose adapted compost microbial communities from Newby Island Compost Facility, Milpitas, CA, USA - Passage2 37A (SPAdes) (version 3) ... | reverse complement strand
CATAATTACTTTACTTGTAAAATGGGTGAAAGATTCTGAATTGACGGAAGTAATTCCCCCCCTTGCTTTTGTAAAGCCCCTTGCATCGCTTTACCTGAATTAGGCCCTAATACTTTAAACCAGTTGGCTTGCCCTCCTTGCAATAAACTATTTGTTGAAACTTGGAACTCTGCATAAACAGAGCCTTTTGCTGCCGCATTAAATGCCCCTGGCCCTCCTGTCGCTACAAAAGTTTGGCCTCCCGCTCCTTCAACCATTCGGCCAGTCTTAGCCATCATATCATATTCCGCTTTCGACATCCAACGCCCTACAGTTGTAGTACTCGTCTTAGCGGCAACTGCCTCAACTCTTTTACACCAGTTCCTATAATCTAATAAATCATTTCCATTTTGAAAACAATTTGCTTCATCATTTTTAATGACTTTGAAATTAATTTCTGGTAACTCTCTATGATATGAAAAGAATAAGACGCTGTTACTTTCTGAATATTGGTAAATGGAATAATCGCACTTGTTACTTTCACATTAGTAACAAGTGCAACAAAAACAAACAATAATATTTTAATCAACAACTTCATTCTGATTTTTCATTTAGAAAGCCCGGACTTGCCGGGGTTCTGTTTTAGTCAAAGTCGGGATAAAAGAAACTATATTCCCCCGTTTTTATTCGATCTACTATATCGTATGGGTTTACAACAACTCCAATTTCTGCCTTTCGGTTATCACCTTCTAATTTTCCCACATCTTTGAACGGTTCATTAACTTTCCATATATACCAATTTTCTGATATTCTAATAGGTTCGTCATTAATCCATACGCCATAATCATTTGTTCCCCTGAACAATATTTGTGATGTGTTACCGACTTCCGCTGTATTTCCAACCTTTTCCCAAAGGTTCATTTTCAAGCCCAACTTTGTTACGCAATGGGCGTAAAACTCAACTTCTCCACTCACGATTTCTGATAAATCGGGATTGGCATTGATTGGATATACTTTCTTAAAAGCCCTGATTACATCGCTGTTCAGTTGGGTAAGGTCGCTAACGACATATTGAAAATACTTCTTGCTGCTCCCGTCTATCTTAACCGAAAAGACATCGCCTATCTTTGTGTTTGCTCTTGCCATTATTTGATACCGTATTGCCACCAGTATTTTGGTGCGATTGAATTAACCTTGTTCAGCAATATACCGCCATTCTTTTGTAAGCCGTATTGATTGATTAACGTCTGCTCCCAAATTCTAGCTTGGGTCTTAGATAAACCTTCTGCTCCTTTTATTACTTGGTATCTTAATAGCTCTTTCCCTGTACCTACGGAATTTAAATGTTCCCCGAACCTGACGGCTGCGTCCCTGCCTGTTATTCCAACATACCTGACCCTACCTGCTGCGTCTAATCCTTCATACACTAAATGACTTCCCCCCTTAGCGGCACCACTTAGAGCAGCTTTTCCTGCTGAATACATACCCCAGGTAGAGATAGTCAGGAAAAGTTCAAAATCGATATATACCGGTTCAACAGCTCCGGTAGCGGGCCCCGTGTATTGCGATTGTAGAAGGGATCTTAATGCCGGAGTATCAAAACTTATATGGGTGGTAACAGTCAAAGGGTTCATGGTAAACTGCTGCCCATCGTAATAAAACCCTCTTTCTGATAACCAGTTACTCCCATCCCAGGTAAAGCAAATGTCGTAATCCAGCCCGGTTCCCTTATCTGTATCACCAATAAAATCCCCGTTTCTATCCGGCGGACCTACCAGTCCCCCATCCGGATCCACCCCGCTCACCGGATTATTGCCCATTCCTACATACGCCGAATAAAACTGTCGGTACGGATCCGGCCCCAGCCATCTGCCAATAGCCGGATCGTACATACGAAGCTCAAAGGCATTCCAATCGGTCTCTTCATCCTTTTCGGCAAACTGGCCCTGGTAGCCGTATCGGTAATTGTCAGGAGCCACTTCTGAAGGTGACATGACCAGTCCATATGGATAATAATCGCTATACGCTTCGCGCTCCCCTTCTTCATTCAATACTACCCTGACATTGCCCAGGTGATCACTGAGCTCATAGTTGGCATAGTCTCCGCTTTTATAATATACGCCCAGTCTCCCCAGACCATATATGGGATATTCCTTTGCTTCAACAGTACTCTGACCATTGTTATTATCATATATAGCCAGAATATTGCCTGTCAGGTCACGCACATACCAGGTTGTATACGAGGGATTTTCTTTCTTGTACCGCTGACCCGAAGCATCGTAACGAAACTGCACCAAAGTTGAGCTTCCACTACTGATACCTTTCATCTTACCATGACTGTCGTACTCAAATTGCTGTGTGCCGGCCAGGTCGGTTAGTGATTGCAGATTTCCGGCCGGATCGTACGTATAGCTGGTACTGTAGCCACTGATGCTGCTCAGCCGGTTACTATTACCTGCATAAAGATACTGGGTAAAATCATTCAGAACCGAGCCGGTAGCTCCGTAGCGTTTCAGAGAAAGCAGATTTCCGTTTTTGTCGTACTGCAGATTGGTTTCCTTATAGCGCTGATCCGGCGCTTCGGTATAGCTATTGCCGGCAAGGGTCCCGTAAGCCGCTGAGGACAGCTGATAGTTGGCATCGTAAGCGTAGAGGTATGCATTCGTACGGGGACTGCCGGGCCGGTCGGTAAACCAGGTTACTCCTTTAATCATACCATTATAAAAATCCGTGCCCCCTGTAAATGTCACTGTCGATATATCCGTGCCTGTCTTAAGGTAGTCGTTCATATGGTAGTGCAGGAGCATCCCGAACAGATCATCCTCATCTCCACCCGGATCGCTGGTCTTATCATGGTGGTTGATCGCTTTTAGCCAGCCCTGTATGGTATATACATAATCGATACCCTGTATCATATGATCTACCGAATAGGCAGGTTGAGTAAATTCCTGAGACTCCTCTTCTTCAGGCATATACTCCGATCTGTAATACTCGATTCTCTTGAGAGGCCCATGCATATAATAAAAATATTCTACCCGCTTTGAAAGAGCAGAAAAGTCCTCAATACCGCCTGTCTCCGAATATTCCGGTGCAGCAGTATTGGTGTATACCGTTTTTATCCGGGCATCCGCATCATAGGTATATATATGATAAAAAGCATCCTGATTTCCCCGCTGGTAGGCAACCTCAGCTACATTACCATTGGGCAGGTATTTATATTCAAGTATTTTTTCTCCCAGGTCCGGTATATTGTACGCTATCTTTATCAGTCTGCCACGTTCATCATAGCTATACCAGGTTTTTGTTTCCCCGACTCTCTCCGTGTAGGCAACCCTGCCCCGCACAAACAATTGCTCTATGGATGTACCAGCCACAGGTGCATCGTATACCATTTTTATAACATCTGACTTTGTGCCCTCCATAGCCGGAAGTCCCCCATCGGCCGCTGCTGTTTCCACTATACCGGCAAGCGCTGCACCAAAACGCAGCGTACAGGAGGGACAGGGAGTAAACTCTCCCGATTCCACAACACGTCCCGAGCGGTCATAGTTGATATAGGTAAACCTGTCCTCTGCTGCCTGTACGGCGTTTTGGGAAAAGCGAAGCTGATTGTCCTTGCGGTAGATGTAGCGGTTGGTGCCCATATCCAGACCTGTCTCTTCCAGCAAACGACCCCGGTGATCATAGACATACGAATACTTATCAATCTGCGCAAAAGGTACGGAACCGGCAAGCTGCTCAAGACCATTGGGAGAAACCATGCAAACCAGGCGTCCTTTTACATCATAAAAGCGATAAGACCGGGTAGTGCCATCTGTCTGCACAGTCACCACAGGCTGCTCGTTTTTATCCAGATATATATACTGTTGTCTGCCTTCACTGTCCCGAACAATCTGTTTGTAATAATTCGCTTCAATATCAAGATTGACCGATCCCGGATAGATATGCTCTCTGACCTGAAGATAATGCGTAAGCAACCCTATATCAGCAGATTCTACAGGACGGATTTCCATTTTTTGCAGCCTGTCTGTTCCCGCATGGTGATAATCACCGGGCAATGTCTGCCCTATAATCTGATTGGATCCATCTTCGTAATACAGCACCCTCGAATATGGGTAAACTGATGCCGGGGTCAGAGGTTCCGAGAAAACCTTATGCTCTGCCTCCAGAAACGGAAGAGAGGCCAATGTATTTTCATTGCTGTAGTACCAGCCAAGGGAGCCGGGACTGTCTGTATCCGGCATATCCGGACTGGTCAGCTTCAATACCGGATTGCCCGGGTTATCTATAGTTACATAATCATCGAAGTTCTCGAAGGAATACGGCTCTCCGTTGTATGTCAGAAAATCTTCATCATACAGGAAATACATATCCTGACCGGTTTGTATATATTCCCCGCACTGATCCACCGCATCTGTTACGGTACTCCCTAACACGGGTGCCTGTAAAGTATAAATGGCAGGCCTGTCATACTTATCATACACTACTTCCGAAGCCAGGACAATTTTTTCTTCCATTCGCTTCTGCTGTGCCTGAGTCGGCATCCCTTTTTGATTATAGAACTGCTTCGATTCAACAATCACTCTCCCCACATCATCATATGCCAGAGATTGCACCCAGTTTTTTGCTTTATCAACGATCTCCTCTACAGGCAAAACCGGCTCCGGTACCTGGATTCTCAACAAAGCACCCTCGGTCAGAACCATCTCCGGTTCAACAATAACCCCTTGATGACTGATAATCGTATAGGAAAAATGCCTCAAAGCCTGATTCTTTGAAAAATCGGATGCGATTTCAGGAAAAAGTTTTGGCATATCTGATGGCAGATTAACCAGACATGGATGTTCGCGTGTTATATCGGAGCCCCCTACAAATAAATTAATCGACTTAAAATCATAACAATAGGACCCAAGATGATTTTTCTTGACCACATTGATCCTGAAACTGCCGATCTCCTCTTTTATTTTGAGTTTATATACTCCGGGCGAACCGTCCTGATAAAATTCAATCTGGGATGGCCCGTATTCTGTCCCGGGCAAAGCACCATCGTCTGTGGTATACTCATAATGCGTCTCAAAATTTATAATCTCGCCAACATTGCTGCTATTTACGGGCTGGCTGTTGAAGTACAGATTCACATCATACGCTACATTCTGCTCAAGAAGATATCCTCCGTCTGGATTTTGATATCCCCCGTTAATAACTTGTGCACCGGGAATTTCAAATGTAATAACATCCTGAGCGAAACAATCGGGAACTACATTGACCGTAAAATCAGAAGTATAATAAGCATTATCAAACCGATCCTTTATCTCAATCGAAAAAACATACTTGCCTATTTCCCAATCGGCTCCGTAATTTTGAGAAAACTCGTTAAATCTGGTATGATTTACGGATTTCCAGCCCGAAGCTGTATTAATGTTGACGCCGTCTCTGGATTTCAGGATATATCTGATTTGCCCCCCTTCAAACACTTCTCCGCAATATCCATCCACATTTTTCCATATAAAATCGATATTTGCCTTATTGCTGCTATTAGCATATATCGTATATTCATTTTGCCTGTATTCAAGCTTCTGACCAGGCGAAGCTACCCCGCCTGTTCCAAACTGCCCCTCCTCTTTCAGAATACATACGCTCTGCCGAAACGACTTAGCAGGTTCGTTACCTTCTTTACATTGAAACCGCCTTATATATTTGTCGACATATCTATAGGTAATTGAGAAGTTTCCCGAAAAATTCTGATTTTTAACGATTACCCGTATCCCTTTCCAGCCTTTTGTAATCGGATAATAAGGAAATTCTGATACAATACCCCAGTTTACTCTGTCTGTGATCTCCAGGATATTTCCGTCATAATCCAGATTTATCTTATCATATCCACAAAAATAATTATACCCGATAGGTATACTCACACTCCAGCCATAAAGCGCCGAGGCGCCGCTACAGCTCCCGGATGTGACGCCCTTATTGGGATCAAGATAATTTTTCCCATCAATAAATGTATTAACAGGGAGGCTGAAACTGCAATCCTGTTTACTTTGTCCAAACCTGCTTTTGCCTGTAACACTGATCTTTTCCTGACCGTGCGAAATTAAAGACAGGAGTAAAAAAGGAATTAGTAAAAATATATTTTTCATAATATTCAGAGTCACTCTGAAAACAAAGTTTTATTCTGTTATAGCTTTTCCAAAGTTTAACCGCTGCTCGCTAACCTTAATCTCCTGACCATAAAACAGCTCCCTGAAAGTTTGTATCAGATTGCCCATAGCATCGTACTCAAAGCGGAAATACAGATTTTCATTATCCAGTATATGCGTAATCAATCCTCTGTCCAGGTCATAAACATAGCTTGTAAAGCCCGCATCAAGAGGGTGTACCCGGAAATCATCAAAGTAAATATCTCGACTTGCGCTATGATTCAGGCATACAAATTCGATCTCAGGCAGCTGCCCGTTGACAGGCGTCAGCAGAGAAGCATCAATATCCAGATTGATCAGATAATGACCATTAGCTTTAAAGCGCGGATCTCTTAAAGCCGCCGTGCCAACGGCTGCCCTGGTCGCTTTGACCCGGCACAGCAAACGGGCATTGTCCAGATGCTGATCATCGTCTGCTTCTCCCGGCAGGTACACCCAGACACTCGCTCTGTACGCTTTTCCCGCCTGAGGTATCAGGGAGTAGCTGAAGCCTTCCTGCCCGCGGTCTACTTTCAGGGAATAGGTACCCGTATGCGAACGCACCGGATCATTGACAATAATGCCCTGACCAAGCTTTACACCACCTTCCAGAATACTTTTCTGAGGATCTGAGTGAACAGTGTAATAATCTCTGAACTCGCATCCCGAATAGGCCATCTCCGCAAAACGGGTATTCTGACCTGAGGCAATCACATAGGTATTGGTGGGATCAAACAAAGAGGCTCCGTATATATTGCCATTGATCCAACTTTCCAGCACTCTGGAGTGCTGACTGACCAGCAAGACTTCTGACTCCTTGAGCCACAGCGCCGAATTGGCAGAAAGATTGGAAAAGCTGAATGGCACATAATCCGGCAGATCATGGGTACCATTGCTGTTCAAAGCCTTCGTATCATCGCCCGTCCAGCTGTACGAAGCGCTCATTTTCCAGACACTGCTTTGCGTACTGATGCCCACTCCTGTTGTTTTGTTGTTTTCCAGTATGTCCAGCTCATTGCTCCAGGTCATTGCCACAGCGCCGATTAATCCGGTCAGGGTATAATCTTCAGGCAATACAGGATCGGGGACATTGGCCTGAACCGTATAGGAAGTGGAAGCTGCCACCTGCTCAAGCATATGCTTATTGGCCGGATTTACTACCCTGATTCCCATGGAGCTGTAGGCACGATGCGCCGGCAATATCTCCGACATGATGGTATTGCCATAAGCATCGTCGGATACAGTAACCGTAGGATTGCCACTATAATAGTCATAGCTGAGAATACGGCTTTCTGTCCATATGCCTTTTTTGCCATCAAAATAGCGGGTACCTGTATTAATGACCGGCAGTTCTTCCACAGAGGTTACCAGAAATTTCTTATCACCATTAGCTTCTTTGCGTTCAAAGAAAACCTGCTGGACCCGGCCCTGACTGTTGTATCGTTCTTCAAGCATGTCCTCATATTCGCTTACCGGGAGGTTTTCATGCAGGTAGCTGTTCTCCTGTCTGCTAAGCATGTTACCGGCAGCATTACGCCCCGAATAGTATGTTACCGCCTGAAGAAGGCCGGCTCTGATTCCGAGGTTTCTGAACCGGTTAATCCGCATAGCATAGTCATCATTGGCCAGTACCCGCTCCACTCCGTATGATCCGGGCATCATGGTATGCTCATCGAATACGGAAAAGTCATACCGGACGCTGCCCTTTCCTTCAATATCAAACTGGGTATTTCCGGCTCTATAGTGACGAATCTTATCCTGAATTACCACTGACTGATAAATCACTCCTGGCGGAGGCAGAAAGCCTGCACTGGAAATAACCTGGAAATAATAGGGATAAATTTTATTGCTGTATGAAATTCTTCTTGAGTGATCCCCATTGCCCCGATGATAGTGTATATTTAAATCAACAGGCTCATATGCTGTGGTTCCTCCTGAATAGCTATAATCAGAGATTGTTTCCACGTTGTCATATCTTACGGATATGGATTTTACCCGGATTCCGCCTCCGGGCTCCTCATTTATAAACTCTCTTTCCGTAAATACATTGGCAATATCGCGCGCCAATCTCAGATATGTTGTCTGATTACCAACAAGAGGTATAAATATTGTTTCTAAACGATTGTATAAAGTTGTTGACTGAACAACTATTTCCTTATTTATTACGGATATTATCTCGCAATCTTCATCAAGAAAGTGGGGGAGGTCCTGCCAGCTATCTATATATACCGGATGTGGTCCCTGAGGATCAAGTGTTGCATATTCAGCTTCCAGTAACATTTTAAGATGAACATAATTTCCTGGCTGATATTCCTCAAACTCCGTCAGCTCCGGGCTTGAATGCAGCTGGATTTTAACCAGACCTTCTGCTGCATCGACCAGTTCAAAGTTCTTTACAACAAGATTTCTATGCGGCATAAGTGCCGAGTTCTTAATATAATCAGATTCGTATGCAATATGAATTGTTGCACCTAATGGGGTATGAATTTTACTTAATGACCAGGCATGCACCGATTCAGCAGAAGCCACCGTGGTAATTTGTGAGGTTTTTGCCCGGTCTGTTTCATTTGTCGTGTAATCGGACTTATACATACCCCATATGTCTTTTGCATTCTTATTGTAGGGAGTAGATGGTAATGCATATTCAAAAGAAGTAGCGGGAATAATCTGGGCAGCGTTACGCCCCAGGAACTTCAGTGTATTAAGGCTTAACTTGCCACTGCTTGCATTGGATTTGACATAAGTAGAATAGTTGATATCAAAACTATTTGGTGTCTGTGGACACAGGTCGTAGCCATAATCAAATACGATTTGTTTAATAGCTGCATTTCCAAATTCATTTTCTCCTAAATCATCCTCATCAAGAACATTCTTCCCATTGTGAAAAATCGGAGCATTGGGATGCGAACGTGCTGATTGAATTATGTGGTAAAGCTCATTCCCGCCAGCTTGCAACTCTGAAAGACTGGTAATACCGTATATATTTTCCAGCTGTTTCTTAAGCTCTCTGTTTGTAAACAAAAGGATACGGTTCAGTTTCAATGTGGCAGCCGGCAAATCCACCACTTTTCCATTACCATCCAGAGCCACTTCAAAACCGCCATCCCCGGCATTTCCGATACCTTTTCCATCTCTTTTCAGATCTTTTACAAAAAGAGCCGTATGACTTCTGGTTTGTACGGCATTCAGGTAGTAAAGCTCTTTGCGCCCGGAGGTAAAAGTCGTTACCTGAGAATTCAAATCCTTATCTACTCCTTCAGACGGGGTACGCCATATATACTTGTCCGTCCATTTGCCATACTCAAATTTGACCCAATAGCCCCAGTCATTTTCATCAATAACGCCGTATGGCGGACGATCTACATAATCAGGGCCTGTGATACCGGTCATCAGCCAGGTATAGGCATAGGGCAAAGACTTGGTAATTTTCCTGCTGTACTGTCCGTATGAACTAGAAACATTCTCAGAGTATTCCTGAAAATTGTATACCGGAATTGAGTAATGATAGGATACACCTGACTGATTGGTAACCAGAAAGCCGCCGATATTGTCCGGCACATTCTGCCCGTATTCACTTTCCACAGAAAGGTAATCAGGTCTGTTGACAAGGTCCGGAATAAACCCATGCAGGCTTCCGAGCCGTGTCAGCATATCCTGCTCTGACTCCCCGGGAGCAGGCATGGTAGCCAGCCGGATTTCCTCATTGGTAAACCATTCAACATGTCTGGAACCTGCCAGCATACCATTATCCTTATTAAAATCCTTGAAAGAGGATGCCGTATAGCTCTTATTCTCCTCACCGATACTTGCCGTAAAACCGGAGATATAATCTGCCGAAGACGGATATTGGGGAGAAAGGTCTCTGACAAAGGAAGCGGAAAAATCATTTACAAAACGAAAACCGACACGATTTCCGAAACGATTAAAATCAGGATCAAAAGTTACATTTTTTACTGGATCTCCATTCTGGTTGCGTGGTATTACTCTATACAAGCTGCCGTGCTCATATATGTATGGCTGAATGCTTCCGGAAATCCCCTGCCCCAATACCTGATACATATCAAAAGCCGGCATACTCCCTCCCATACCAACATCAGGATCGAAGTCATACCTGGAGCTTGCTTTAAACGGATAACAGTCGTATACAACATTATCATACTCCTCAGGAATATTATGACCATACAGAGAGCCATAGCTCGCCATATTGTCTATCTGATCCAGAAAATAACGGGTATGTGAGCTTCCCATAGAAACATATATTGCTTTCCAGACCGGGATACTTCCACTCAAGCTCCGGGTCTTGACAGTCACATTCCCGGCATTTCTGTTTGTACTCTGACGATAGGATACAGCAGCTACAGAACCACTCGCTTCTCCCGATTTAGTGTCAATAGAAGTTCCAACGATAGAACCCGGACCATATCCCATACTCCCCTGCATTGTAAGCGATACGTCTTTTCCTCCGGTCATAGTTACTCCAATTCCGACCGAACTCTTCACTCCATACCCGGCTGTACCTGCCGAAAGCCCTACTCCGATATAGTTATCTCCAAAGGGTCGGCTTCCTCCATAAATACTAACTCCGACTCCTGAAGCAGAAGTATAACCCATACTTACGTTTGAGCCTACATCCCTCCCTTTATACGTATCATTGCCAAACGCCATCCCAAAGCCTACCCCTATCTGTCCTCCTCCTGCCGACCAGCCTATTCCTATACCTACGGATGTAATCCGGGTCTCTCCACCTTCCCAGATATCCCGGATCAGCTCTTCCGAACCGTTCATATCATCCGGTATCCCGTTGACATAGCGGTTCAGAGAACCAGGGTTCAGCGACCAGCCCAAACCCACCCAAGAGCTTTCTTCATCCGGCCCGATCCCCGCATGGTAGGACAAAGCCAGCGGATAACCGCCCTCCGGCCCCGGTACCTCCAGCAGAGGAATGCTATAGGTAAAATCTCCGGTAGACAGATTGACCATATCGGTGGTATCGACCGGCTCAAAGCTGCTGAACTCCGGAGCGGTCGGCCCGGCGGTCAGCGCCCAGGCAATGGTCGGCGCAAGCGCAGCCTGCAGGGTAGACAGGAGGCCTGTCAGACTAAGTATTTGGAGAACGTAAGGATGCTTTCGGAAAAAGAACATATTCTAGTAGTAGATAAAATCGTGTATTAACTATTGGGTTTCTGCTGAAAATCGAGGCGAGGTATCCGGTCTATATCCCTGCGGGAAAACGGAAACCGCATAGCGACACCATTAAAGCCCTGAAAAATGATATCCAGCTGCTCAAAGCGTTCCTTTTTCCTGAAAGCCAGCAAAACAGGCGCCGCACCGGAAATACCAAATAAGCGCGGAGCATAATAATCGCTCAGGGCGATAGTATCCGACTGGTCAATGACCGCGTATACATACCTGTCCAGCTCAAAAGAGAGCTTTTGCAGATTATCGGCCAGGGCCGGGCCTCCAGCCAGTGGGTCACGGCCATCCTGACTCAGAGAGAGTACAAAATACCAGTAGGCATCATAGCGCTCACTGGCATTCCTTAGCAGGCTGTCACTGATCTCCGGCATATTGCCCAGCTCCTGCCATACCAGCAGATCCGAAGGCCGGTAGGCCAGGGAAGCGCAGAGCACACCCTGCTCTTCTTTTCTGGCCAGTCCGTTGGCGGGCTCCTGTATATAACGGAGCAGCTCTTCATGACTGAGTGTTTCGCTACAGGCACCAAGCAGGCATGGCAGGAGCCATAGCAGCATATTCCGGATTAGTCGCATTATCTGTTCAGCGCCTCCAGGATCTCCTCTGTGATATCAATATCCTGCTCCGCATAGGCAATATTGCCATTGGCGGTAGCCAGAATCATTTTGTATCCCTGCGCCTTGCCATAGTCTTCAATGACAGCATTGATCCGCTTCAGCACGTTTTCCGTCTCTGTCTGCTCTTTCTGCATCAGCTGATTCTGAACGGCCTGCTGATAGCTGACCAGGCTTTTCCTTTTGGCATTCAGCAGCTCTACCGACAGCTCTTTTTCACGGGCCGTCATGGATCCCAGCTCCCGTTCATGCTTTTTCAGCAGCTGATCAAACTCGGCGGTCAGCGTATCCACATTGGCAGTTACTTTGGCGGCTTCGGCCTTCATCTGCTCGCGCAGGGCCTGCATATCCCTGGCGCCCTCCATCAGCTTAAGGGTGTCGACATAGGCGATCCCTGAGCGCTGATTGTACAGCAGCATGCCGGCAGCTGACAGAGCAATAAGCAATGCTCCTGCCAGCAGTATGGTTATCTTATTCATTCTATAATCTGGTGATTCGGTCAGTTATTCTTCGATACGTTCGAGGCGTTTTTCCAGCGCTTCCATTTTTTTGTTCTGCTCGATCAGATACAGGGTCAGCTCCTCTACTTTTTTGAGCAGCAGCGCATTCATAGCTGCCAGCTCAAAGCCTTCCTTTTCGACCGTTGCGGCAGCAGGCACCTGAGGCAGATGCCGGTTTTCCTGAATAAAGCTTTCAACCTCCTCCAGCGGAGCCAGCTTATAATCCGGAGCAAATACATAATCCGGCCAGTTGGCGGCCAAGCGTACCTTTACTTCCTCTACCAGCATTTTGCCTTTGACCATCAGCTTGTAATTGTCCTGAGGGTCGGGAAGCACGATAGTGGGATCGAGGGGATCAAAGCCAATGGCTACATAGGTGCCGGAATTGGGGTTGAGCGCCAGAGGGGCCTGCGAAGACTGTATCCAGGAGTAATTGGATGAATGGGAACCCAGCCGCAGGCCCGGTGTGCTGATATCGGCCGCGGCATCGGTACCCGTAATACGGGTGATGCCATTATTGACATGGAGACGATCGGCTATATTGGCCGTGATGCCGATACCAATCTTGTCTTTTTGCACAACGAGGGAAGACGAGCCGCTGCCATTGTTAAAAATGAGCTTTTTGGTATTATCCTCTGTACGGATGACCATATCCCCCACTGCAGCATCCGCTGAATAATGCCCGTTGACCGCTACTGCTGCCAGGGTGAGCTCTGCACCCGATCTGCCGATGTTTACCGTAGCAGAGTTTTCCGGTGATCCGGAATGCGCAGCCAGCACCCCTCCGCTGGCATGAGATACAATCTTCATTTTTTCTCCTCCGGGGTCTGTACTTATCCCTATATTCCCATTAAACCGATTTAGTATCATAATATTTCCCCGCTCCGGTGAAGCAATTTCCAGTCGGTTAACCTCTGTATTATTCACAATTCTGAACCATCGGGAGGTTTCCCCCTGGTCATCCTCCAAAGAGAGATAAGAGGAGACAGGTCGTCCATCCGGGCCTTTTAAGCGAAGCCTAGCAACTCCGTCATTGGCAGGATCTTCGATCAGTACATTTTTGCCAATGTAGGCGCCTTCATCCACACTCAGCCTATAACCAGCAGGGAAACCCGGATTGGATGAGTTACTAATTAAAACATTGCCTTTAAAATAACCATCAGGCTGCACTGCGAAACCAAAACCCGTTGGCATGCTAAAATTTGTTCCCCCACCTGGTGTGCTGTAACTTGTTCCAACAATTAATGTGGGCATTGCAACTCTGTCATCAAAACGAAATGGCGCTACGGGCCCCCTAAGTGGACTATAGGTAGTCGCCCAATCGTGTGTACTGAATCGTATCTCGTCCGCATTATCCATAAAATGTATTCCCTTTTTCCCGCTAAAAGACAAGTGAACACCTCCTGTCCCCCAGTTCGGAAAAAAGCTCCTTTGAAACAGGAAGTCATTGGCACTCCTGTCATCCTTTAATCTAATTCCTTCATATGACGTCGGTAAGTGATTCTCCTGACCATGCAAAGTCAGCATCGCATTTTGATTATACAAGTGCAAAGGAGACTGAGGCACATCCGTCCCTATCCCCACTCCCGTTCCGGAAGCATTGGTTCCTATATCACTTACTCCATTGGGCAGATTGAGCAGCTGCGCCTGTGCGCTTGCTCCCGCAAAAAAGCCCAGCAACACCAGGCCGATAAGATGCTTTAGCATTATAAAAGATGTGTAGTTGTAAAAGGATTTTAAGAGTCAAAAATAATAAGTGTACACTAAATACCAAAACAAAAATATGTACAAAGAAAATTATAATTTCGACAAAGGACTTGCAATCTAATATAATACAATAAAAGCTTGTTTAATAACCATTCGATCGAGCCCACTTGCCCGCGATGTCAATAAAAAAGTGCTTTATGGGGCTTCGAGGGCCTCAGCCACCACTCGCGCAAGCCTTTAGCTCAGCGATGACTTGGGCGGAGCCCCACTGGCTGGCTGTATCGGAGGGATTGATCCGCTGGTATATTTCCGGCAAGGTCACCACTCGCGCAAGTCTTTAGCGCAGCGATGACTTGTGCGGAGTTTCAACTCAGGTCTTCAGACCGCGCTCCTCCATCACTCACCTTTCTGAAGCCAGCCAGTCGCTGATAAAGGCGCTTAATTCTTCCGCATTTTTCTGATGCTGCCGGATATTGGGATGGTAGTCGCAACCGAAGCCATAAGGCCCCTGGGCGCTCATTTCAAAAAATACGGTATAGGGAGTCGCGGCCAGCTTCATGGCGGCTTTTATATAGGAACGGCACACGGTAGCGGCTTTCAGGCCCGGCGGCCAGCTGTCATTGATCATAGGCCCCATCAGGCAGACCATGCGTACTTCGGGATAGTAGGCGGCAATCCGCTTCAGGAAGCTGGCATATGCTGCTACAAACGCAGCCGAATCGGGCAGCTCATGGGCAAAATCGTTGGTACCGAGATTCAGGACTACTATATCGGGCTTCCAGAGCGCAAAATCCCACTGGCTGGCTGTATCGGAAGGATTGATCCGCTGGTATATTTCCGGCAAGGTCTCCTGAGCAGACCGGTCATAGTTTTGTATGACTCCCTTTCCGCTATAGGCCACGGCTAGGTATTCAGCATTCAGGCGGCGTGCCGCGATGCTGCCATAGCTCAGGTAGCTGTTTTCTGTTGCTGCGGTAAATCCGCAGGAGGCATCGTCTCCTTCATTGCCATAGCCGCAGGTTATGGAGTTGCCGATAAATTCGATGCGAAGCGCTGGCGGAGCCGCAGGCCAGGGGACCAGTCCTGCGCCGGGGTCGAGCCCGAGCCCTCTGAACGTTGCCCGGCCGCATATTGCTTCTGTCCGCTTGTACAGTCGCAGTAGGTGTACGGTATCTTTCAGGTTTTCTGCCACCTTAATAACCTGCTTCCCCTCCGGCACCTCAATCACTGCCAGGGAGTCGTCAATAAATACATTATAATAACTGCTGTGCGGATTACCATTGGCATCCTGTCCGCCGAAGCTTTCGTTTCCCAGCAGGAGAAAACAGCTGGTACCCGTAAAAGCTGCCCGGATCTCTATGCCGGGATAATAAAAGGCGTACTCCTCCGGGTCGGAAGAGTCTATACGCCCCAGATAACGAAACATGGTGTCGGCGGGCGGTACAATCTGCCAGTTCTGCGACTGTGCGGTTGCCGTCGCCAGCAAGGCAAATACGGAAAGTATGGTTACAACATATCTCATTGGTCTATTTCCGTCACGAAGCGGGTCAGCAGACGAAAGACATCCTCAAACTCCGTAAGCGGCAGGGTCTCCGGAACATCGTAAATGTCATGATACGCTGCGATTCCTCCCATTGTATACACAAAAAAAGCAGGCACTCCTGCCTCTGTAAAAAAATAATGATCCGAATTGGCCGCCTCACCTCTTTTCTTTATCTCCCTGAGCAGGTTTTCTTCCTCGTTGATTCGGGTCAGAAGGCTGAAATAATCCGGCAATATTTTACCATTTACAACCATCAGCCCATCCTCACCGGTACCCAGCAGATCCATATTGATCAGAAAACGGATCTTCTTTAACGGAAACACAGGATGCTCCACATAATGCCGGGAACCGATAAGCCCCGTCTCTTCTGCTCCGAAAAGCATAAAGGCTACGGAATAATCCGGCTGGTTTTCCGGCCGGGAATAGTACTCCGCCAGTGTCAGCAGCATGGCCACACCGCTGGCATTGTCGTTGGCTCCGGGAAAATAAACGTCCTTGCCCATAGTCCCCAGATGGTCATAATGCGCTGTAAAGACAATATATGTGTCAGGTGATTTTTTGCCCTCTACGTAAGCCAGTACATTGCGGCTTTTATACTGCCTGCGCAGCTCTGCATCCAGGTTATATTTCACCCGTTTTGAAGCAGCGGGGAACGAATCGCTCAATACCTTGAAAAAAGGATTGCTGTATTGTGAGGTGGACAGGCCCGCCGTCAGCTTTTTGTCTTCCAGCTCAATAATACATTTTGCCGAATATACTTTCCGGCTATACTCAACCGGCATCTCTACCAGCCGTGCCAGATCGCTGCCATGGTATACCAGGGATTTTTTCCGAAGGCTGGTTTTCAGAAACCGGTCCGCCGCCGCGGGATTACTGAAAATCGCGGTATCGAGCCTTACGATCTTTGCCCTGCCGCGGCCACCGGATGAAAAGGAATTAACAATAAAAGACACGCCCGGTGTAATGGTACGTACATTGGTTCGTAAGGCGCACTTACCGGGGAAGGTATTGATATTGTAATGAAAAGTCTGAAAATAGTCCGGTGATTTTGAAAAAGCTTTTAAGCCGAAATCGCCGAAGCGGTCACGGAGATAAGCGGCCGCTATGCTGTCCCCGGAAAACTCAGCACCCCGCCCGTACATACCCGGAGCACACAGGGTATCCATATAGGAGCGGGCCTGACTTACCGATTGAGCCAAAGAGCCTGTAACCAGCAGGCATAAGTAAAAAATCAGAATAGTTGGTATCTGCATTATGCTTTGATGCTGCTTAAAAGTCAACCTTGTAAATAAGTAAAAAAGCTGCCCAGCCGATAAAAGCGCCCGCAGCATCTGCTGCTATATCCGGCACTTCAAAGCTGCGTCCGGGTATAAAGCCCTGGACAACCTCTATCAGCACCCCGTATCCGATGGAGAGTATCAGTGCAAGCCGAACCTGATTTTCGCGCACATAAGCATAGGTATATTGCTTGGCAAATCCTACAATCAGTAAAAATGACTGTACGGCAAAAACAAATGCATGCACCAGCTTATCCAAGCCGGGGAAATAGCCCATTTTAGGCATATTTCCTCCCGGCATCAGTGTCAGAATCAGAATTATGATTGCCCAGATAAACGGAAACAGGGTATATCGGAAAAACATGAAGTTTACAACCCGATCTTTTCCTTGTATTCAGATGCCGACAGCAGACCATCATACTGCCCTTTGTCTGCTACCTTTACCTTTATCAGCCATCCGTCACCATAGGGATCGCTGTTGACCAGCTCAGGCTTATCATCTATCGCCGGATTTACTTCCAACACTTCTCCGGTCAGAGGCATAAACAGATCCGAAACCGTTTTAACAGCTTCTACACTACCAAATACTTCGTTTTGCTCTACCGTGTCTCCGACTGTATTGATATCTACATAAACGATATCACCCAGCTCACTCTGAGCAAAATCCGTGATGCCAATGATGGCCGAATCACCGTCAAGCCTGACCCATTCGTGTTCTTCTGTGTACTTTAGTTCTTCAGGGAAATTCATAAAAATTGTTTTTTATTCAAAAATACATGCTTTTTTTAAAATAGGAAGTTACCGGCAAATGTTTTGAGGCTGCTATACAAAAAGAAGAATATGCTTTGGTCAGGGTCTCTGATGATCCTTTATCCGGTATAGATTACCAGGGCTTGTATGAGTTAATCAGCACAGTGTGATAAAGCCTTTTAAACTCCAGATACTTATCGGCAAATGGCTTTTGCTCGGCAATAAATTTTCTAAACCGCGGATTGGGAGCCAGCTTGACAAAATCCTCTTCACAGTTTAGCCTGATATACCTGACGTAGGAGGGCGGCAAGGGAAGCTCCCGTAGTGTGTATATATTCTTCAGGTTTTTTACAATCTCGTCCTGTAAACATTTTTCCATGGCAAACAAATAGGTAGTTAAGGTTGAATCTGCGTGTACGTAGTAAAGGCGAAAAAGCATGAAAAAATTCCATCATTTGAAAAAGAAATATACACTTTCCGACATTAGCCTGTAATCAGGCCTCTTTTTGATCGCGTTGCTATCTTTCTTTTACAAGCACAACACATTATATACAAGCGTATTGTATACGAATTATTCTGATTATGCGCTATGACCAGATAACATTCACGTGCTTAAACGAATTTATCTGATAGCAACAGCACCTCATCATGTATCGCCACAGTATCCTTTGCATTCTGCTTCTTTGCTCCGGAATATCCATTGCACAGGAGCATAAAAAAGATCTTCTGATCTCAGCAGGAGGGACATTCCGGTATAGCAGAGAAAACAGCGAAGCTGATCCTGGCCTGGTCAGAGCTTATGAGTCTGTTCGCATTGGTGAAAAAACAGTTCAGTGGTCGGCCTGGCTAAATCCCATGTATTCACTGACTTCCCGCTGGCTGCTCGGTTTCGAAGTCAGTTACTCACAGCAACGTTCGTCCCAGCAATATTATGTATGGTATATAGAACCGGTTCCTGATCCGGCGATTCTTTCCGGCGGGGACAAGCGTATTGATACCTATTATAATTTTCAGGGTGATATCTCGACACTTCGTACCGGCCCTTCCATCGCATGGACCAGCTATCTGTCCCCAAGGCTCGTATTGCTGCTGCGGGGTTCGGTTTATATGCTTTATTCCCGCACAACATATCAGTACGATCATCCTTTCAGAAGGTATAGGCTTAGCAGCCCTGAAAGCGGTATCGGAGCGTCGTTCAGACCCCATCTCCTGTATTTTCTGACCCACCGTCTGGCTATGGAGCTTGTGCCTTTGCAAGTGACCTTCGAACAACCGCTTGACAAAAGCTCCGAGCGTCATTTTGGCCTGAACGCGCTGCTCTCTCCGATAAGCATAGGCATAAACTACAGACTATGAGCATCAGACTGATACTAACGATATTGACAGCCTGTCTGATGCACACCGCAAACGGACAGATTACTCCTGCTAGTTTTTTTGTTTCCTGCGATCTTTCATTTGACAAAACACAATTTTATCTGATCGCGCCCCGTATCGGTTTCTTTGTCTCAGACAGAGACGCATTAGGACTACACTATTCATATAGTGCGGCAGACAAGTTCAGTCACCTGTCCCTCATATCGCTGTTTTATCGCAGGCATCTGTCTGTATCCGAAAACACGTTGCTGTTTATTGAGCCTTCTCTGGCCGCCGGCAGCGGGCAGGGGAGCAATTTGCCCGGAGAAAAGCTGTACAACGCCCGTGTCGGAAATGCGGCACTGCGGGCAGGCCTTCTGCTTTTCCTGACTCCGGGACTTTCCGCAGAGCTTATTCCCTTTGCTCTCGTATACCGGCATGAGCAATATACCGGAAAAATCGCGCAGACAAGAGAAGGTTTTTCAGGCAGTCTTTCGGTTGGCAGTCAGATAGGCATCAATATACACCTGGCAAAAAAGACCAAAGAACAGCTTGGCAAACCCGGGCATCTGACTGACAAAAAAATACTATCCGGCGGGCTGACGATTGTACACAATGGCAATCACGGGTTTACCAGTCTGCAGCAATTTTCTTTTTCGCCCAGAATCGGCATTTTCATGACAAATGCTATAGAAATCGGCATGTCAATGTCTCTTGTTTCCAGCTCACAGAGCGCCCTTGATATTACAAGCAGATATAACGAAAAATATTCGTCCACCTCTTTTCAGCTGGGCCCTCAGGTACGCTTTTATCAATGGCTCAATCCCCGGACCGGTCTTTTTATTCAGGGTTCGCTGGAGGGAGCATTTATTTTCTCGCGCACCGACCAGCAGCATGCCCATTATACCAACCGGCGGATTGATCCTTATGGCGGTGTTTACATAGGCTTCTGCAGCTTTATCAACAGCCATATACTGCTGGAAGCTTCTACAAATCTCTATTCTTTTGAGCAGAACAGGTTCTCTCCCATGCTGAATCAGATGAAAATCTCACTCGGTTTTCTTGTCGGGGGCGGACAAAGCCGGGAATAATTTGCCCAAAACTGATTTTCATCGTTTACATCCCTCAGGCTTGTTCGTAGAGTACCAGATGTCTAAGCTTTCTGAAAAGCATCTCTCTAACTTACAACCTTATGAACGGAAAACTCTACATACGTTATTTTTTGCTGCTTTTTATAACCGCGGCGCTCACCAGCCCGCAGGCTATGGCTCAGCTGGCAACATGCAAAGGAAAATATCTTGGCAATATCATAAGCAATTACGTGCCTTCGGACTACACGAATCTCTGGAACGGGGTCACCTCCGAAAACGGCTGTAAATGGGGCAGCATCGAGCGGACACGGAATCAGATGAACTGGACGGATGCAGACAAGGCCTATCAGCTTGCCAAACAGAACGGATATGAGTTTCGCTATCATGCGCTGGCCTGGGGCAGCCAGTATCCCCAATGGCTGGAAAATCTGAGCCCGTCAGATTTTCAGCGTGAAATGGAAGAGTATATGCGTCTGGTCGCTGCAAGATACGGCGACAAAATAGATCAGATCGATGTGCTTAATGAGCAGCTCAGAACACATGCTCCCGGAACCAGCTATTTCCGGAACGGCCTCGGCGGCACGGGAAGCACCGGTTATGACTGGATCATCTGGCTTTTTCAGAAAGCACGACTTTATTTTCCTGAGGCCAAACTGGTGCTGAATGATTACGGGCTGGAAAATGATCACAGCGCTATCCGCGAAATGCTGCAGGTGGTAAAGGTTCTGAAAGACAGGAATCTTATAGATGGTTTCGGCACTCAGGCACATGAGTTTAATATCAACAACCTGACAGCTGCCCAGCTAAAAGCAAGCCTGGACCTGATGGCTACCGGAGGCGTGCCTATCTATGTCACCGAGCTGGATATCTCTGGTGATGATCAGACGCAAAAACAACGTTATGAACGTCTGTTTCCGGTATACTGGGAGCATCCCGATGTAGCAGGCGTTACGCTGTGGGGATATATCCACGGTCAGACATGGAAAGAAAATACAGGCCTGATCCGAAACGGTCAGGACAGGCCGGCCATGACATGGCTGCGTCAGTATATGGCTTCCAGACCAAATGTATGCAATACCAATCAGCTCCCGACTGTGTCTATAACCTCACCGGCCAACAACACCAGTCTGGAATATCCTGCTTCCATACAGATTGCCGCCAATGCAACCGATGCAGACGGGTCTGTCGCCAGAGTGGATTTTTACAACGGCACTACGCTTCTGGGCTCAAGCACAAACCGGCCATATACCTATACAATCGAAAACGCCGCAGAAGGGACCTATTCTCTGACCGCAGTAGCTACCGATAACAAGGGGGCCACGAATACATCATCTGTAGTTACTGTAAAGGTAGCCCAACGAAAACCCTACAATGGCACTCCCACCTCCTTTCCGGGCAGATTGCAGCTGGAACAATATGATCAGGGTGGCCCGGGAATCTCCTACCGTGACCTGACACCTGGCAATGAAGGTGACGCGCCCCTCCGGGATGATGATGTAGACATTGAATATACGCAGGATACCGAGGGGACTTACAATATCGGCTGGGTGAGCAACGGCGAATGGCTTGCATACACAGTAGATGTCACTCAAAGCGGTGTATATAACCTCGACCTCCGCTACGCGGTAAACGGCTCCGGCCGGACACTGTATATAGAAATAGACGGAAAAAATGTAACCGGAACGATCACATTGCCCAATACAAACGGGTGGCAGAACTGGGCGACTCTGACGCTTGAGAATATCGAACTGACTGCCGGTGTTCAGACTCTTCGTATTATGATGACTTCAGACTACTTAAATCTTAATTATCTGGATCTGACGCCACAGCTAATAACTGATATCCGAAAAACGAAAGAAGCCCGGTTTTCTGTCCATCCCAATCCGTTTACAACAGAAGCTACAATTGTTTCTGAGCTGGCGGGCATAGTGGATTATACGATCTATAGTACAGACGGTATTGAGCTTGAAAAAGGGAGCCAGGCCGGACGTATATCAGTAGGCCAGCAGCTACAGCCGGGAGTTTATTTGCTCAAGGTAAAGAACCACCAGACCGAACGGACCATTCGTATCCGCAAGCAATAAAAATCGGTTACCTGTTTAATCCTTTCCATAAAGAAGCTCCGGGCCACTGTACCGGAGCTTCCTTTTTTCAGTGCCTGATTCCTGATCTAGGATGTGCTCATACCCCAATCATTCTGCTCTCAGAAATACGGGGCGGGCACATTATTGCTTAACAAGCTTTCCGACACTTTCTCCTGCCTTCAGAAAATAAATTCCGCCGGGGTAATTCCGCATATTCACCCGGTCAGAGCTTCCTTTCTCCAGTAATCTGCCACTGGAGTCCAGCAATCGCCAGTCTTTCATATCGGCAAAATAGACCATATCGCTTGTTGGATTGGGGAACAAATGAAGCGACTCTTCCTCTTCGAGCGTGAATGCCGTAACGATATCAGGTTCCGGAGCCGCCAGTATGCCAACCCCGGCATACGTATTTACAATTCCGGGAACACTTAAGGCCGGGTACGTAATGGCTGTATATAAATAAGGCGGCACATAATCCGTGCTTTCAAACTCTTCGCCTGCGCTGAGCGGAGAAGCTTTCGGCGAGTCCGCACTCATGCCCGCCGCAGGAAGACGGCTGCAATCTTTAAAAACATTGCCCGTAAGGTAAGCCTTGCCACCCTCCGAAAGTTTTCCGAATACAGGTTTCTTTACATTGTCAAAGTAATTGGCCTCCACATACACATTGGAATTAATCCGTACATTGATACCATTTCCTTCCGGACAATCGACCATATAGTTGTTCAGCATATGCAGCTTCCCGAAACGGAACAAGGGCGCCCGTGAGCCGATGTTCTCAAATTTATTATGGTGCATGGTTACTTTGCGGTCAAAATCGTCAGAATTTCCTTTTCCTGAAAGACAGGCTTTATGATGATCGTGAAAATAGTTCCAGGAAATGGTTATATACTGGCAGTCGTTTTTTATATCCAACAGGCCATCGTAGCGATCATAATCCGTCATGACGGCCGGATCTTCATTAAAAAATTCACAATGATCGATCCAGATATGGCTGGATTTGCGCTGATCTGCCGGCAATGCCTGGTCATCCGCCTGGATAGAGATGCAGTCAGGATCAAAGTTAAATCCGAGAATCTTATTCTCCCCATCATTGGTGATCGGCACTCCCGTCATAGTAAAACGTATATTCCTGATTATAATATTACGCTGAGACTGGATACTGACTCCAATCTGATTGAAGAACCCTGATACACCTACCCCGAAAAGAGTTTTATTTGATCCCAGACGCAATACATCGGGGCCTTTGAATTCCCGATCAATGAGTATAATACAGGGAGCCGATCCGGAGGCATACTGCTGCAATTCTTCAAATGACTCCGGAGTAACCACAGGACCACCTTCGCCCCCCGTTGTTCCGCCTTCCATTGCGGCATAGCCATAAATTGAAAAATCCGGATCCCGGGCGAATACGGAAAAACTGATTGCAAGAAAACTAAGGAAAAAACCGTACCGGCTCATCATACTGAATTTCATTATCGTGTGTTTTTTTAAATGCTTAACACTCTACTTTCTTCTCTACAATGAAAGCCCGGCGAGGTAAACAGGGCTTTGCCATAAAATTGCACCCTGGCCGTCTTGCCGGTAACCCCCCAAAGGCGCGCCTGTAACCGGTTCACAACCGGACCTTTTCATTATTTTCTCACTTTTCACTCATCAAGTTTAGAATTATACCAGACTCTCAACCATAGGATAAAGCACCAAAATCGGGGAATTTAAGCATGCTCCGAACAGAATCTTCGGGGAGATCCGAAAAAACATGATGCCTCTCAAAATACTACAATCTATTCTTCATATCTTTATTTCGACAAGCGTTTTTTCGCACGTACAATTATCATATGAAGTTCCTTATTTTTCTTTTGCTCCGGATTGTATCTGCACATGCCGCCCCCGGCAGTGACTGGTATGCATTAACGGGCGATGAGTCATACATTACGCTGACCAATGAGCACTTTCTGGTATACGAAGATAGCTCGGGAGCCTTCATGAAGCCTCCTGCAGATGTTGTCTATACTAAACAACAGGGCGTCTATCTGAGCAATCCACATCCCCGGTCGGTCTATTGGGCCAGAATAAATCTGTACGACACATCGGGTACAGACCGGCACTGGTTTTTTATTTCTCATAACACCAGCATCGATTCTCTGGATCTGTTTGTTGCAGACGGCGACTCTATCCTGTTTTCAAAACATTATCGGTTAAAAGAAAACACATTGGACGTACGGGATGTCATACACAAAAGCATCACCTATACGTTTCCGCTACCCAAAGGCAAGCAGGTCAGCCTGTATATCCGGTTGAAGAATAAAAATGCAGGGCAATACAGCTTCGGGTTGCATGAGCATACCTCCTTTGTAAATTCCCAGATATACGATTACTTTTTTCTGGGCTTATTTTATGGCAGCTTATTGCTGATTGCCTTATATCATTTCCTGTTTTTCTTTAACCTCAGCGAACGGTTTTATCTCTTTTACGCCTGGTACATGATTATGCAGGTACTATATATGAGCTTCCGGGATGCGAGCGCTTATGTATTTATTCTCCCCAATCACCCAACCTGGATAGAGCCAAGCTATAATCTGGTCCTCTTTCTGCTCTCATTGTCTGTACTGCTGTACGCCCGATACTTCCTGCCTCTGAAAAGCTACAGGATTTTCAACATCACCATAATCGCCTATTCGGCTGTCAGGATCCTGCTGCTTTTCCTGATAACCAATTACTCTATCTATGTAATGGCATACGATATGTTCGCGCTGTGTATTGCAGGCACTTTTTCCATCATTTCACTTGCACAGCACCAGAAAACTGCTTATCTGTTCTGCATCAGCATAGGAATTGTTCTGATTGGCTACGGCATCAACTTTTTGTGGCATGCAGGAATTATAACAGCTACATCTTCCATGTTTTACTCTCTTTATTACACCATTATTTTCGAAGCATTATTGCTGGCTTTTGCCAATGCCTACCGGCTGCGAAAATTACAGCAGGAAGCACAGCAGCGATTGTTGCTGGAGCAGGAGATTCAAATGAATCTGTTGAAGATATCCACCCAGAATCAGATTATACAGGAAAAAACCAACGACATGGATACTTTTTTGTACCGTGCATCGCACGATCTGAAAGGCCCCCTACGATCGATCGACGGACTTTGTACCTTGGGAATGAAAGAACCCGAGGAGGCTCCGGTATATTTCAGGCTTATATCCAATACATCCAAACGCTTGCAGGGTATTCTGAACACCATTCTGCAGCTGGCAAAACAAAACCGGCAGGCCATTCACATTGAAACGGTGGTGCTCCGGGAGCTTCTGGAGCAATGTCTTGATGAGCACCGGCAGGAGCTTCTGGAAGATCCGGGCATCCGTATTTCGCTGGACATCCCATCTGAGATTACAATAGATACGGAAAAATATTCCTTTTACTCGGTATTGCAGAATATTATTGAGAACGCTATCAAATACATTGACCCCTCAAAAGTCATGCATGAAATCAGGATTTCATACCACAAAGACCAGAGCATGCACCAGATAGAGTTTTGGGACAATGGCATCGGAGTCGCCCATGATACACTGGACAATTTGTTTCAGATGTTTTACAGAGCTAATGATTCAAATAAAAACGGGGTCGGCCTGGGACTTTTTATTGTGAAACAAACACTTGACAGACTACAGGGCAAAATCACCTTTGAATCGGAAGAGCACATGTATACCAAAGTAACCATTGAATTGCCGCTTGCCTATCCGGTATAAGCAAAAATAAGTCTGATAACAGGATCAGGCACCTGCGTGACAAGTAATTGATTTTTGGGAAGAATAATTGACATTCCTTATATCAGAGATATAAAAAATAGCTTCGCTGAACGTCGCTCAAAAACGTTTATCGCTTATTGCTTGCAATTCCCTGCTAATAAAAAACTCCGGAGAGATGTTTCCGGAGTCTTTTTACAGAAGTCTTACACATTATCAGAGAATATGCTACTCCGATTTCGCTTCTTCATTTTCAACTGTTTTCACCGTGTTTTCATCATTGGACAAGTCCTGAAAAAAACGCTTCTGAAAAATCAGGATTACCGCTACTCCAACAAATATAGCCGCATCTGCAATATTAAAAATAGGCCAGAGGGGGTAATACTGTCCGCCCAGGAAAGGCACCCACTCCGGTATCCAGCAATTGCAGATATCAATATAAAACATGTCGATCACCTGACCATGAAACCATGGGGTAGGGGAACCAAGTGGAGCATTGCCAAGGAAAACTCCGTAAAATGTACTGTCTACTACATTGCCGATAGCCCCGCCGAGTATCAGAGCAATACACCAGAGCAATCCGGGATGAATATTTTTCCGGATAAGCGTATACAGGTACCAGGCAATACCGGCCACAGCAATCATGCGAAACAGGCTCAGAATTAATTTTCCGTAGTTACCGGCAATTTTAAGCCCGAAAGCCATACCCGGATTTTCAGTATAATGCAGCTTAAACCAGTCTCCAAACACCGGAATCTCATATCCGCTGAAACCAAAAGGTTTGTACATATAGTAATAAACCGCAAGCTTGACAAGCTGATCCAGCAGAATAATCCCCAGACTTAAAAAATAGAACTTTGCGTATTTCATCTTTCGTTAAAAAACAATAGAACAGACTGTATCGGATACAGTCTGCCATTTATTATATTTCTGATTCGCTAATTATTTTACTGAAACTGAACTCTGATTCAGACTATAACCCCTGAACTTCAAAAGGGTTAACGTTCGATCTTCAGAATAAGCTGATGCTCATCCATCTCGACCATGCGCCCGTCGGCAACATTTTCCGCCAGATCAAGAGATACCGCCTGCGTTTCCTGACAGATATACTCCTTATTGGATTCCAGCGCCGAATTAATCAGATCATCTACTTTCTGCACAGTAATCCGGATCTTATCCTGTACCTCAAGCCCCATATCCTTGCGAAGATTCTGAACCCTGTTGACAACATCCCGGGCAATACCTTCGCTTCTCAATTCATCTGTAACAGTAATATCAAGGGCAACCGTTATAGTACCTTCCGAAGCCACTGACCAGCCGGGAATATCTTCAAAGCTCAGCTCCACATCTTCGGGAGTAACAGTCACTGGTTCGGGAATGCGCAGGACAAACTGTCCGTTAGTCTCCAGACTCCTGATATCTTTCTGGGACATAGCGGCAATGGCACCGGCCAGATCCTTCATTTTTGCTCCGTATTCTTTGCCCAGCTTCTTAAAGTTCGCCTTAATTTTCTTCTGCAAAAGTCCGGCATCTTTCAGAAACTCGATTGCTTTTACGTTAACTTCGGCAAGTATTATTTCCTCAACAGAAGCAATCTGACGCTCCATTTTTTCATTAAGCACCGGGATCAGGATCTTGCTCAAAGGCTGCCGCACTTTCAGATTATGCCCTTTTCTCAGACTATGAACCAGGGAAGATATCTGCTGGGCAAGGCTCATGCGCTCCTCCAGATCAATATCAATGCCGGCTTCATTGGCTTTAGGGAAATCAGTAAGGTGTACAGAACCGGCTGTTTCTCTTTCGGTAACCGCGTTAAGGTCAAGAAACAGGCGCTCCATATAGAAAGGCGCCACAGGAGCCGACAATCTTGCTACGGTTTCAAGACAGGTATAAAGTGTCTGATAGGCCGCTTTTTTGTCTTCGTTGTATTCCCCCTTCCAGAAACGTTTTCTGTTGAGCCGTACATACCAGTTGCTGAGATCATCGATTACAAAATCCTGAATCTCACGGGTAGCTCTGGTTGGCTCATATTCGGCGTACGCCTCGTCCACCTTTTTGATAAGGCTGTTTAATCTGGAAAGTATCCAGCGGTCACTTTCGGTACGTTGCTGAAGCGGAACATCGGAGCTGTCATAGGTAAAATTGTCCAGATTTGCATACAGAGCAAAAAACGCGTAGGTATTTTGCAGGGTCCCAAAGAAGCGGCGCTGCACTTCAATTACTCCATCCATATTGAACTTAAGATTGTCCCAGGGCGGAGCATTGACAATCATATACCAGCGGGTAGCATCCGGACCATGTACATCAATCGTTTCAAACGGATTGACCACATTACCCAGACGTTTGGACATTTTGTTTCCATTCTTGTCCAGCACAAGTCCGTTGGCAATTACATTTTTGTAGGCAACCTTATCAAACAGCATGACCGCCAGCGCATGCAGGGTAAAAAACCAGCCTCTTGTCTGATCTACACCCTCAGCAATAAAATCTGCCGGGAAGTTGGAATTAAAAACTTCTTCGTTTTCAAACGGCCAGTGCCATTGCGCATAAGGCATCGCCCCTGAGTCAAACCAGACATCGATCAGATCCTTTTCACGACTCATGGGCTTTCCACTGTCACTTACCAGCAAAATATCATCTACGTAAGGACGATGCAGATCTTTGGGTGACTCCTGTTTCAGGCCAAGCTGACTGTTTGCTTTCGCTATCTCGGCATCCAGTTCGGCCACTGAGCCTATGCATTTTTCCTCTTTTCCATCCTCTGTTCTCCATACCGGCAGCGGTGTACCCCAGTATCTGGAGCGGGACAGGTTCCAGTCAACCAGATTTTCGAGCCAGTTGCCAAAGCGACCGCTTCCGGTTGAAGCAGGCTTCCAGTTGATCGTTTTGTTCAGCTCCACCATCCGCTCCTTCAGCGCTGTAGTCCGGATAAACCAGGACTCGAGCGGATAGTAAAGCACCGGCTTGTCTGTCCGCCAGCAATGCGGATAACTGTGCTCGTATTTCTCTACCTTAAAGGCTTTATTTTCTGTTTTGAGCTTAATCGCAATGCGTTCGTCTACTGTCAGATATTTATCACGTGCCTGCTTTATCCTTTCGGCTTCCTTCTGCTCAGCAGTCAGATAGTCTTCCTTGACATACTCCAGCGAAAAATCACCCACCTCTTTCACAAATCGTCCCTGCTTATCTACCAGAGGAGAAGGGGTTCCTTCTTCGTCTGTCACAAGTATGGAAGGTATATCATTCTGTCTCGCTACACGGTAGTCATCCGAGCCAAACGTAGGCGCGATATGTACAATACCTGTTCCATCCTCTGTACTGACGAAGTCCCCGACAATCACCCTGAATGCAGGCGCTTCCGGCTGTACATATGGAAGCAATTGCTCATATACGAGTCCGGCCAGCTCTCTGCCCTTATACTCGGCCAGTACCTTAAAGGGAATAAGCTTGTCTCCTGCCTTATAATCTTCCAGTGCAATATCTTTGGCTTTGTCAGCAAAGTATTTGCCCATGAGCTCCTTTGCCAGAATAACCTTTAGCGGCTCACTGGTATACGGGTTAAAAGTCTGCACCAGCACATAGGTAATATTGGCCCCTACCGCCAGCGCACTGTTGGATGGCAACGTCCATGGGGTAGTCGTCCAGGCCAGAAAATATATGGAAGCATCGTAATGTTCCTTAAAAAGGGCTACCGCCTGCTCATTCGCCCGCTCAGACAATCTGAACTGAGCCACGATCGTCGTATCCTTTACCTGCTTGTAGCATCCCGGCTGGTTCAGCTCATGCGAGCTCAAACCTGTTCCGGCAGCCGGAGAATAGGGCTGTATGGTATATCCCTTATAAAGAAGATCCTTCTCATACAATTTTTTGAGCAGACTCCAGAGTGACTCGATATACTCTTTTTCAAAAGTGATATACGGATCTTTCAGATCCACCCAATAGCCCATCTTTTCTGTCAGATCATCCCACTGCCCCTTGTATTTCATAACCGCTTCGCGGCATTTCCGGTTGTATTCCTCTATTGATATCTTCTTTCCGATATCCTCTTTGGTGATGCCCAGCTCCTTTTCCACCTGCAGCTCAACAGGCAGACCATGCGTATCCCAGCCTCCTTTACGTTTTACCTGAAATCCCTTCTGGGTTTTATACCGGCAAAAGATATCCTTTACCGTACGGGCCATTACATGGTGTATGCCCGGAGTACCATTGGCCGAAGGCGGACCTTCATAAAAAGTAAAGGAAGGATACCCTTCCCTTATTGATATTGATTTTTCAAAAATCTGATTTTCTTTCCAATACGACAGAATATCTTTGCCTGTCTGGGCCAAATTGGCATTCTTATACTCGTTATACTTCTTCACCTTGTAACCTGGAATTCGTTTGTAGTTCGGCTTTAGTTTCCAGCTGAAGCCTGGATATATCTATTTCTTCATCTTCATCTTCGGTATAAAACCTGCTCTGCTTCGGCAACAGCGTAAACAGGTTGTTACGATACCCTTTGCTGGCCGTAATCAGCATGGCTGGCAAAAGGGTCAGATTGGTAATCATGGCAAAGAAAAGCGTAATGGAAGTAAGAATTCCCAATGCGATCGTCCCGCCAAAATTTGAGAAAGCAAATATCACAAATCCAAAGAATAAAACAATGGACGTATAAATCATACTTATACCTGTTTCTTTCAGCGCCCGGGTCACTGCCAGCAAAACATTATCATTGCACAACTTCATTTCCTGCCGGTATTTGCTCAGAAAATGGATGGAATCATCCACCGCGATACCAAAAGCCACACTAAAAATCAGCGCTGTACTGGGTTTCAGCGGGATGGCAAAGAGCCCCATAATACCTGTTGTCAGGATCAGCGGAATAAGATTCGGTATCAGTGAAATCACTACCATTTTAACATTCCTGAACAGCAAAGCCATCACAATGCTTATACTGAGTATCGCGAAAAAAAGACTTTCTCTCAGGCCATTGATCAGAAACTGGTTTCCTTTGAGGAAAAGAAGTGTAGTCCCCGTAATCCGGACTTCAAAATCTGTACCGGCAAAAATCTCTTTGGCTTTGGGTATAATCTCTTCCTTGATAAGCACATCCATGAAATCAGAGCCTTTGTCCGCAACTTTTGCTGAAAAACGCACCTGGCTCCCCACAGAATCAACCAGCGAGCTCATAATTCCCTTGCTGTCATCACTCTTGCCCAGGTATTGTACTATAAACAGCTGCTCTCTGTTTGAAGGCAGCCGGTACTGTGAAGGATTTCCATTGTAAAAAGCCTGTGTGGCTCCTTTTACGACATTGAGAATCGACAAAGGCGTGCTTACATGATCAAGGGACTTCAGGTATGTTTCAAACTCTTCAAGCTTCTCAAGATTTTCCAGTTTCATTACCGACTTGGGTTTCTTGAGATCCACGATGATCTCCATTGGCATAATCCCTCCAAAATTGTCCTCAAGGAAGGCCAGATCTGATTTTACATCACTTTGTGATGGAAGATCATCGACCATATAGGAAATGCTTCTGACCTGAAAAGCTCCATAGATCGCAATGCAGATGGCGACAACCATCAGGGAGTATACCAGACGTCTTTTGCGAAGCGCTCCTGTCTCAAGAATATGAAGAATTTTCTTCAGCGCACTCAGATCCAGGTGATTCAACTGTCTGGAATCCGGAGCAGGAAGATAGATCAGCAGCGAAGGTATAATCATATTGCTGATCATGAATGTAGCCATAGACACAACCCCCGCTGTAAGCCCGAACTCCTTGAGAATGGATATATCCGTAAAGTACAGAACAAAGAAACCAATCGCCGTAGTAAAGTTGGTCATCAGTGTCAGCGCTCCGATCTTCTGAATACAGCGGCTGACAGCCTTGATTTTATTGCCATGCTTGCGATATTCCTGATGGAATTTGTTAAACATGTACACACAATTGGGAATACCGATGACAATAATAAGCGCCGGTAAAATCCCCGTGAGCAATGTAATCTTATAGCCCAGCAGCACAAGGATACCCAGTGTCCAGACTACAGTCGTAATAATGATGAGAAAAGTCAGCAGCACGGTATGCCAGGAGCGGAAAAAGAAAAACAGCACAGCTGAAGTCACGATGGCTGCCAGTATCAGAAACAGCTTGAACTCGCCCTGTACCTCTTTTACCATGATCGCCCGCACATAGGGCAATCCGGCATAATGCATGGTAATGGATGATTCCTTGCCAAACTGATCGGCATAACCAAGAATATCGTCAACCACAGCAGCTCTTCCCGCAGAGTTGAGCACATCCTTATCAATAGCAACTGCCACCAGTGTAGCTCCGGTCTCGGGATTTACAATCTGATTTTCGAAGATTTTTACCTGCGATGCAACTTTGAGCAGGCTATCCAGCTCTGCCTGATTTTCAGGCATACGATTAAAAACAGAGGTCAGCTCAAAGCGCCTGACTTCATTATTCTTTGCGATTGTCTTAAGCGTGGGGATGGAAACGACATCCTTTACTCCCTCAACTTTCTTCAGATTGTCGCAAAGTGCATAAAAGCGCTGAAAGTTTTCCAGCTGGTACAGCTTTTCATCCTTCATGCCGAGCACCAGCATATTGCCGTCTTCTCCGTACTGTGCCTTAAACTCCTCAAAATACTGAAGATCAGGATCTGACTTTGGAACTACCTTAACAAAATCGTAGGTCATTTCAACCTGCGTGGCCTTATACCCCATAAAGAGCGTCGCTGATGCAAGAGTGATCAGGAGTATCAAGCGGTTCTTAATAACAAAACTGGAAATTGGAGTCCACATAGATTAATCAAAATGTGTTCAAATGTACTAATTTTAGATTATACTCCTGCACTCATGAAAGATCAGGGCAAAATCAGAGGAATAGTGTGTCAGACACCAATATAAAAGAATGAGGCCGGACTGCATATCTCAACCTCATTCACAAAATTTTAGTTTCAGACTGTTTCTTCTTTTTTTCCTTCTTTGAGCTTTTCTGCATTCTCGGCAATTCTGAGCTGCTCTATAAAGTCCTCAATATTGCCATCCATTACGTTGGGCAGGTTATATACAGTGTAGCCGATTCTGTGATCGGTAACCCTTCCCTGAGGATAATTGTAGGTACGGATCTTTTCCGAACGGTCACCGGATTTTACAAGCGACTTACGGGTAGCGCCCATTTTTTCATTGTGCTTCTGTACTTCCAGATCGTACAGACGTGAGCGCAAAACTTTCAAAGCCTTGTCAAAGTTCTTGATCTGCGATTTTTCATCCTGGCAGCTGACAACAAGCCCTGTAGGGATGTGCGTAAGGCGAATCGCAGAATAGGTCGTATTGACCGACTGCCCGCCCGGACCGGAAGAGCAAAATGTATCCTTGCGGATATCATTCATATTCAATTCAATATCTACATCTTCCATCTCAGGAAGCACAATAATGCTCGCAGCCGATGTATGTATACGGCCCTGGGTCTCTGTTTCAGGAACTCGCTGAACCCGGTGCACCCCTGACTCAAACTTCAGCTTGCCGAATACATCCTCTCCGGCAATACCGACAATAATCTCTTTATAACCACCGGATGTACCTTCTGTAAAATCCATAACCTGAAACTGCCAGTTCTGCATCTCCGCAAAACGCTGATACATCCTGAACAGGTCTCCGGCAAAAATTGAGGCTTCATCGCCACCCGTACCGGCACGAATCTCCATAATAACATCCTTGCTATCGTTAGGATCCTTGGGAATCAGAAGCTCCTTTATAATCTCTTCCATTTCTTCCCTTTTAGGCTGCAGCTCATCCAGCTCAAGCTTGGCCATCTCTCTGAACTCCTGATCCTTTTCTGTGGACAGGACACTCTTGGCAGACTCAATATTGGCTAAAAGATTCTTGTACTCCTTGTATTGATTGACAATCTTTTCCAGCTCCTTATACTCCCTTCCCAGCTGCGAATACTTCTTCATGTCTTTCATTGCATCCGGCTGTACAATCAACTCCGCGACCTCATCAAACCGATTCTTTATAGCTTCCAGTTTATCTATCATATTTTTTTCTCTCAAATGGAATTGCAAAGATACAAATTCCGTTATAGATTTATTGATTTAACATAAATTACCGTTTACATCTCCTCATTTCTTATGCCAAAACCTAAGAACAATTTTCTGCTTATCATTTTTTTAAGCTTGTTGATTCCTGCTTTTACCGCCTGCGACAACAATGACTCTGCAATTGATACCCGGGCGATTAAGGAAGAAATCGGCAACAGAAAAATAAAAAAGATATCCGAGCTGCAGATTCTCGAAGCTTCTTTTGTAAAAGGCAGAGAACTCGTTGATACCCTCAGTGTTCAGAAAAATGATTTGAAGCATACCGGCGAATCCGATACTCTTGACAAACAGTATCGCCTTGGGGCCATGCAGCCTCTGGTCGAATCACTGCAACAGGCCAACAAAGCGGAAATAAAAAAAGTCATTGCCGCAGACCTAAACAGCGCTACAACCCGAAAGCCTGAAAAAGAAATATTTGAAGCATACCAGTACAATGTCGCTCAGGGACTGAAAATCGACGACAATGTACAGATTATGGATCGTTACGTATTTTATTCATCACCCATACTTGACAGCGGAGAACTCAAAGGTATGTGGAGCATTTATTTCGATAAAAGTGAAATCGTAAAAGCTATTCAGTGAAACCGCCGGCAAACTGCCGGGCTTTGCCGGCAATACTTTTTTTAGGTGGCAGCACATTAAACTTTCTTGATCTATTGGAGTTTTCCACATACCAAAAACATACTTCAGATACCTGGTATTTGTAAAAGTCTGACTTGGGCAAACAGTAGTAAAAGAAACTCATATTCCTCCCCGCGGAGGATTTTTTATGCAAAAGGTTTTTACGGTTATCATACTCCTTTTTTGTATGGGACGGGCATTTTGCCAGGAGCAGTATACCATTTCCGGGATGCTTACTGACGACAGCTCCGGTGAACCGCTCATAGCAGCCACCGTGTATGTACATGAAGACCAGTCACTGGGAACCTATTCCGATGAAAAAGGACAGTATATCATTTCGCTCAAAGCCGGCACCTACACCCTTATCATAAATTATTTCAGCTATACCAGCGATACACTGCTGGTCACTGTTGATCAAAATGTACAACTCAATGTCCGCCTCAGGCCAGAGACTCAGAAACTGGATGAAGTCGTGCTAAAAAGCACCGCCAGGCAGCAGGAAAATGTTGAAACCACCGACATGGGCAAAATCAGCATAAACGCTGAAACCGCCGGCAAACTGCCTGCCATATTCGGAGAAACCGATCTTATGAAAACTCTGCAGCTCCTGCCGGGAGTGCAGGCAGCAGGAGAAGGCAATACGGGTATCTATGTCAGAGGCGGAGGCCCTGATCAGAATCTGGTTCTTCTGGACAATGCCCCTGTATACAATACAGGACATCTGTTTGGCTTTTTTTCTGTGTTTAACAACGATGCGATATCCGATGTCACACTGTATAAAGGAAATATTCCGGCTCAATATGGCGGAAGAATATCTTCCGTGATCGGCTTTTCCATGAAAGAAGGAAATTATAAAAAACTCAAAGCCGAAGGCGGTATAGGATTAATATCAAGCAGACTAGCTCTTTCCGGTCCCATTGTCAAAGACAAAGCTTCCTTTATAGTCTCAGGCCGGAGGAGCTATCTGGATATTATATCCAAACCCATAGCCAGAAGCAGGGGTTTCGGGGGGGTACCCTATTATTTCTATGACCTCAACGGAAAACTAAGCTGGAAAGCCGGTAAAAAAGACCGGTTTTGTCTGAGTGGTTATTATGGGAGAGACCAGCTCAAGATGACTTTTTTTGATGACCGGATCAATATACTCACACATTGGGGAAATGCGACCACTACATTCGCCTGGCACCATGTATACAATGAAAAACTAATTCAGGATCTTTCACTTATTTACAACAAATTTGATTTTCTGGCCAGTGCGCAGTTTGACCAGTATCAGACCTCTATCAACTCAGCCATTACGGACTATACGTTCAGAGCCGACTATGAATACCTCCCCTCGGTAAAGCACAAAATCCGGTTTGGCTTTCAATACACATGGCATACATTTACCCCGAGAAAATCCAGTACTACTGCTGATTCAACCCAGTTTGACAATGGCGTTGCCAACAATCATATATATGCGCACGATCTCGCCCTTTATGCCGAAGACGAGGTCAATATCAATGAAAAGCTCCGATTGAATATTGGATTACGTTACAATCTCTTTAATCAGACAGGACCATATACCTACCTGCCTCCAAACGACAATGAAAATAACACTCTGCTTTTCAAACGCGGCGAAAGCGTGAAAACCTGGCATGGACTTGAGCCCAGAATTGCTCTGAGATACCTGATCAATCCGGAATCTTCTGTCAAAACCTCCTTTACCGTTGCCAATCAGTATATACACATGATATCGCTCACCGGCAATATGATGCCTTTCGATATATGGCTGCCCAGCACCATTCTGACTGCACCGCAGCGAGGCTGGCAATATTCACTGGGATATTTCAGAGATATCCGCAGCAACCAGTACGAGTTCTCGGCAGAAACCTACTACAAGGAAATGAAAAATCAGCTTGAGTACCGCCAGGACTATGTCCCCTCCGTTACCGGCCAGCCTGAATATGATCTTGTCAAAGGCGCGGGCTGGGCATATGGGATAGAGCTGTTTTTCAAAAAAAAGTACGGCAGTCTGCAGGGCTGGATCGGCTATACTCTGTCCAGAACATTACGCAAATTTCCGGATATCAATGAAGGAAGAATATTCCCGGCCAGATACGACCGCATTCATGACCTGAATATTGTAGCTACGTATGATTATGGTGCACGCTGGACATTCGGAGCAACGTTTGTATTTGCTTCCGGTCAGGCTGTTACCCTTCCCGAAAGGCGCTATTTTATTGAAGGCAACCTCTATTTCCAATATGGAGACCGCAACAGCTACCGGATGCAGCCATACAACCGGCTGGATCTTTCGGTCACCTATCATGGCAAAGAAACCAGAAAATTCAGATCAAGCTGGACACTGGCAGTTTATAATGTATATAATCGAAAAAATCCGTATATGTATTTTATTGATGCCTATATCAGCCCCGAAGATCTGAATATAAATCTCTCTGCAAAGAAGCTTTATCTTTTCCCGATATTGCCATCACTAACCTGGAACTTTTCATTCTAATGCATATGCCCGACAGACTGCCCGCCATAGCATTCCTGATTTCTGCTCTGATTTTTGCGGCCTGTGAAAAAGAAATCACCATAAAGCCAAACGAAGGCAATGATCTTATAGTAGTCGAGGGACATATTGAGCCCGATCTCCCTCCTTATGTAATTCTGACTCGTAGTCAGACTTTCTTCTCGGAGACAGACATTACTTCCCTCAGCCATATATTCGTACAGGGAGCCACCGTAATGGTTTCTGACGGCCAGCGGACAGTGACGCTTACAGAGCTTGCAAGCAACAATCTCCCGGCCAGTCTGCTCGATTCCATTTCCAGAATGATTGGCCTCCCTCTGGCATCTGTATCAAACCCTGGCGGACTCAAGGCTGTCATCTATACCACCAGTGAGCTTACCGGACAGCCCGGAGGACGGTACACCTTGTCTGTGGAGGCAGACGAACAGCATCTTTCTGCTGTCACCACTATACCAGACCGGATTGTTCTTGATTCTGTCTGGACTATCCCGCATCCTGCTACCGACACATTAAGAACCCTTATGGTGCGGTATACAGATCCGGCATCGGAAGAAAACTATGTACGGTATTTCACTTCGGTCAACAGCCGGCCTTTTTTTCCGCCCTATTTCACATCTGTGCTGGACGAAAAAACATACTTCAACACCAGCGGAAAAACAGTTGATATTCCGCTTGAAAAAGGGTATAACCGCTACGATAATGATATTGATTTCTCTGTTTATTCGTATTTTGCCGCCAGCGATACCATTGTATTGCGCTGGTGCAGTATAGACAAGGATCATTTCAGATTCTGGAGCACAGCCGAGTTTAACCGGAACAGCGGTGGCAACCCGTTTAGCAACCCGACTCATATCAGCAGCAATATCAAAGGCGGGCTGGGCATATGGGGAGGTTATAATCCGGGCTATTATATCATTCTTCCGGAATCTGATTAACTTCCGGAGATTACATACAGACATGAACATAGATCATATACGACAGGAGCTTCCCGCTTTGCAGCACCAGCTTTATTTTAATACCGGCACCTGTGGCCCTCTGCCAGTATCTGTTACAAACCGTATGAAAGCAGCGCTGGATGAACAGCTGCAAACCGGGCGGGCAGATCTGCGCCATTTCGAACAGATCATCTCCCTTAAGAAAGAAATCAAGGAGTTGCTGGCTTTAATGATCAATAGTGCTCCTGAGGAAATCAGTCTGACCAGCAGCACAACCGAGGGTCTCAATATAGTTATCAATGGCATGGACTGGCGCTATGGAGACGAAGTTATTACCACCAATGCCGAGCACCCAACCGGCTACGGACCTCTTTTCAATCTGAAATCCAGGGGAGTAAAAATTCATTTTCTTGATGTACTCGGGGGATATGATTCCATTGCGGGTCAACTACAGTCATTGATCTCTCCCCGCACCAGACTGTTAAGCATCTCCCATACAGTGTACTGCACAGGTGACCGTCTTCCTGCAGAGGAGCTGATCGATATCGCACATCTGCACAATATACCCGTACTGCTTGACGGAGCTCAGTCCTTTGGAGCCATAGCCCTGGATATGCGGAAACTTCAGTGTGATTTTTATGCTGCTCCCGGTCAGAAATGGATCTGCGGTCCGGAAGGCACGGGCTTTTTATTTGTCAGCAGCAGGGCCAGGCAGTACATTCAACCTGTTTTTACCAGCTATACTGCTATAAAGGAGATTGATCTGTATAACCATATGGAGCTGGAAACTGATGGGCAGGCCTTCGAATCCTGCACTATACAACCAGGTGCATTGGCAGGTATGCACGAAGCCCTTCGCTGGATACATTCGGCAGGTCCGGAAGAAAAAGAGAAGCGAAATAAAAATTTAAGCAGCTATGCCTGGAATCTTTTTACAGACAATCCGAGACTGACCATCATCAATCATCACCAGCCAGACAACCTGATCAGTTTTCTTGTAGAGGGCATGTCATCTGCAGAAGTATCAGCCCGCCTTTTGGAAAATGCAGTGATTGTAAGGCCTGTACCTATTACGGATGCTGTCCGGATATCGATCGGATTTTATAATACCGAAGAGGAAATTGAAAAAGTGAACCGCTACCTGAGACTACTATAGAAAATAAATAGTAACGAACTCTGAGCCTGAAAAAGATGCTTTTAAAAAGTACTTTAACGACAGACGACAAAATAACGATAGGCGCAGAGGCATTCCGGGTATTTATTGAATTGAAAAACCGGATGGAATGCGAGAAACATATACTCAGGAACGATAATTGCCAACTATGCTACCCCGCTACGGGCAAATCCGGCTCTTTTTTTCATCTCGATTTCAATGTAAAAATCGAATGCCAATTGATTTAACCGGTCATTTTTATGGGAGTCGGCCTGCTCGGCATAGATATCAAGGGTATCGTAGTACCATCGGAAAAGCTCGTCCGGCCTGGAGTCGAAACCCATAAATGCAAGAATAAGAATCCCCATATCGAGTGAGCAATGAGAAGAGTCAAAGCCCATATTGTCAAGCCCTGTAGTAAGCTTGCGGTTTTTGAGTTCTTCTCGGATCATAAACAGAATAATTTCTGATCGCGGCGGCAACTTTACCAGCCTGAGATTGGAGGGAAGTTTGATTTTCATTTTTGTATTAATTGATAGTTCAAGTTTTCTTTTCATAAGTTTTGCATTTGTGTTTGTCGGAAAGAGCTGATTGCTGTAACTTTAACTGCTTAATGATCAACACCACAAAATAAGTGTAATTTTTACACAATTGCAATATTTTATCACAAAATTAACCTGCATATGAGCATTTTTTTTGGAAAAAATCTAAGCTACCTTCGGGATACTTTTAACATAAACCAGACAGAACTATCTGAAAGTATAAATGTTAACAGAACAACCATATCTGACTATGAAAGAGGAAGAAGCGAACCAAGCCTGGCAAAGCTTATGGCAATTGCAGAAAAATTCAACATTCCGGCAGATCTGCTGCTGGGCGAAACCGTAGACCTCATTACCTATATAGAAAAACGGAAGAACAGCGGCAAAGGCATCCGCTATCAGCTTGATGATATACAGCATCCTCTGGCTTCAGACCGCAGCAATGTCTATTACAAAAAAACAAAATCAGACGAAGATAAAGAACGGATCATAGCAGCCCAGGAACAAACCATCAATTCACTGAGCACCACAATAGCTGTTCTGACAGACAGGATCAGAGATCTGGAAGCACAATTAAGAAAAGACTCCTGAAAAACATACGGAAAACAGTAAAAGCCTCAATCAGCTCCCCGGACATAGTGGAATTATTCCACTATTGCCCTCCCGATATCCGATCAGAAAATAGTATCTTTTGACAATTCTGATAAACGGATTTCAATCTTTGGGCCTGAATTTTGAATTAGATTGACAATAAATTAGAACCCCATCACTGAAAACTTATTAAAAATCAATTCATTACACAACAAATACCTTTGTCTTATATACCTCTGACATCTTTCCTGCACAGGCAACTTTTCCGTAACTTTGTATTATACAATAACTACCCTTATTGTATAGCACTATATAATACTACAGTCTGAAGGCAAAATTTTTACTTGTTCTCAATATTATTACACACAACTAATAAAACACAATGGATTTACTTGCTAAAAACCTAGTCTGGTATAGAAAGAGCATTGGATTCAATCAGGTTGAAATGGCTAAGCAAATCAATGTCAGCAGAAGCCAATGGTCCGATTATGAACGAGGACGCAGCGAGCCCAATCTCGCCACTGTGATGCGGATAGCATCCTTTCTGAAAGTTTCCCTCGATGAATTGTTTAGCAACCGGGTCGAAGACATCAGCTATGAAAACGGAGAAGTCATACGCAAAATAACTCCGGAAACAATTGAAAGCACAGCGTCAACACCGGTTGCTCCCAAACAGGAAACCCACTTTCCCTCAGCTGTTCCTTTTTCCTCTCCCGGTCAGGACCAGCTGTACGAAACACAGCGTGAGGTGATTCAGACACAGCGGGCTCTGATTGAAGCGCTCAATGAAAATATAGCCTTTCTCAAGCAGCGTATTGCCGAACTTGAGAAAACCGGACGCTGACATATCCGTCACCCGGTCCATCAATAATCTTATCTATAACCCTATACGCAGCTACCCCTGCAGATAGTAAAAAAATAAAGGCGACAGAATATTGTCGCCTTTATTTATAGTCGGAAGTGTCTTTTCAGATCTATGCAGAAGCAAGAGCCTTATTAAACGTCTCGCTCGGACGCATGGCCTTTGCTGTTTTTTCAGCATCCGGATGATAGTATCCGCCCATATCTACCGGTTTGCCCTGAGCTCCGTTAAGCTCCGCTACAATCTTTCCTTCGTTTTCTGTCAGCTCCCTGGCAAGCCTGGAGAACTTTTCTCTAAGCTCCTGATTTTTTGTCTGTGCAGCAAGCGCCTGAGCCCAATATAAAGCCAGATAGAAATGGCTGCCACGGTTATCCAGTTCACCTACTTTACGGGCCGGTGATTTGTCTGCCTCCAAAAACTTTCCGTTGGCCTGATTCAGCGTCTCGGCAAGCACCTGGATCTTCGGATTCTTTGTTTTAAATGCCATATCTTCCAGAGATACTGCCAATGCAAGAAACTCTCCCAGAGAATCCCAGCGCAGGTAGTTTTCTTCCATAAACTGCTGAACATGCTTGGGAGCAGATCCACCTGCACCGGTTTCAAACAGTCCTCCACCATCAAGCAGCGGCACAATCGAAAGCATTTTGGCGCTTGTGCCAAGTTCCAGAATCGGGAACAGATCCGTGAGGTAGTCACGCAGCACATTGCCGGTTACCGAAATCGTATCCTTACCATCTCTCGCCCGTTCACAGGTATATCGCATGGCATCTACCGGAGACATCACTTTGATTTCCAGCCCGGCTGTATCATGGTTTTTCAGATACTTGTTTACCTTTTCTATCAGATTGGCATCGTGCGCACGGTTCTTATCCAGCCAGAAAATAGCAGGTGTATTGGTTATTCTTGCTCTGGTTACCGCCAGCTTTACCCAGTCCTGTACGGGCAAATCTTTAGTCTGGCACATTCTCCAGATATCTCCCTCTTCCACTGCATGCTCGAGCAATACATTGCCGGCTGCATCCACCACTCTTACTTTTCCGGTACCGGATATGATAAATGTCTTGTCGTGAGAACCATATTCTTCCGCCTTCTGGGCCATAAGACCAATATTGGGCACCGTTCCCATCTTTGTTACATCAAATGCACCGTTTTCTTTATTGAAACGGATCATCTCCTGATAAATACCCGCATAGCTGCGGTCAGGAATGATAGCTTTTGTATCGTGAAGCTTACCATCAGGTCCCCACATTTTACCGGACGAACGAATCGCCGCCGGCATAGAAGCATCGATAATCACATCACTTGGCACATGGAGGTTGGTAATTCCCTTGTCGGAGTTTACCATAGCCAGCGCAGGTCTTTTTGCGTAAACTTCCTGGATATCCGCTTCGATCTCTGCTCTCTTGCCTTCCGGCAATGCCTGAATCTTGGCATATACATCTCCAAGTCCGTTGCTCGGATCCACACCGATCTCGGCAAATACGGAGGCGTGCTTCTCAAACACATCCTTGAAAAATACGGTTACTGCATGCCCGAACATAATCGGGTCAGACACTTTCATCATAGTAGCCTTCAGGTGCAATGACAGAAGAACACCACTGGCTTTTGCATCCTCAATCTCTTTTGCAAGAAACGACCGCAACGCCTTTTTGCTCATCACAGCCGCATCAATGATCTCACCATCTTTCAGTGCTGTTTTTTCTTTCAATACCTTCACATTTCCATCTGCTGCCACAAACTCAATTTTTACATCGGTAGCCTTATCCACAATAACAGACTTTTCACTTCCGTAAAAATCACCTTCAGACATGTGCGCCACATGCGTTTTGGAATCAGATGTCCATGCCCCCATAGAATGTGGATTTTTCTTGGCATACTCTTTCACTGGCTCAGCAACCCTGCGATCAGAGTTGCCTTCACGCAATACAGGGTTCACAGCGCTTCCCAGTACTTTTGCATAACGAGCCTTGATTTCTTTTTCCTGGTCATTTTTCGGCTCAGCCGGATAGTCAGGCACCTTGTATCCCTGAGACTGCAATTCTTTAATTGCAGCGGTCAGCTGAGGAATAGAAGCACTGATATTAGGCAGCTTGATAATATTAGCTTCCGGCGTTTTCGCCAGTTCTCCCAATTCAGCCAGGTGATCCCCGATACGCTGATCTGCTGTCAGATGCTCAGGGAAATTAGCCAGTATACGGCCTGCCAGCGAAATATCTCTGGTTTCAACTTCGACACCCGCCGCTCCCGTAAACGTTTTGATAATCGGAAGCAGAGAAAAGGTTGCCAGCGCAGGCGCCTCGTCTGTAATAGTGTAGATAATTCTGGAATTTTTTGCCATTTGAATTGTTAACTTTTAATGGTGACCGATATTTACCATCCGCCAACCTGTTCAACAGTAAGACTTTTTGTAAAAAAATATAAAATCACGCAGGCAGAGATTTATCTCAACCCGGACCATTTTAATTTTGAGCGCAAATATAAGGATTATGTAGTAAAGACCTCATTCATCCGCATAAGTTTACTTTGCTCAGACCAGCGGCCTTTTTCTACCACCGGCTTCACCCATTATTAATAAAGGAAAAGCCAAACTAAAAATACTCCAATACTGAAGAAAATCGATCCGGACACAGTCCATAACCTCGTCATTTTCATAACAAAAAATTAAAGATATAAAAATACATAAGATAATTTTGCATTCGGCTTTATCTTCTATTTTAGAATCAAAATTTAGTTTTTCCCAGCTGGCAACTAATTTTTTATTACAACCTAACACTTTTTGTACATCTTATGAGAAAACTACTATTATTCCTTTCGGTCTATTTATGGACGTTGGGGGCGCTTTTTGCGCAAAGTGATTATTACTGGTACCGGGGCAGAAAAATTCCCGTATCTGCAAATGAGCAAAAAAAACTGGTGATCATCGATAACCAGCAGGCAACAGACAGAAAAACTCTTTTAAACACCCTCGGAGTACAGGTCAAAAGCTCAAGCCAGTCAAGCACTCCTGGCAGCCTTGTTCCTTACAAAAACTTTAAGCCTGAATCCCGTGAAATAGCTATCGTGGAATCCGATCATGAAATCCGGAAGATGGCAGGTACGGCCGTCGTTTACGAAGCTCCGTTTTATGTAAACAGTGCCGGAGAAGAAGCCCCGCTTACTGACCAGTTCTATGTTAAGCTGAAAAACAAAGGCGACGTAAAGTTGCTGGAGCAACTCGCCAAAGAGCACGGAGTGGTTATCAAGGGGAATAATACCTTTATGCCGCTATGGTATACCCTCGGGGCAACCAGCCAATCCAAAGGCAATGCCCTGGATCTGGCCAACGTGTTTTATGAATCCGGCTTCTTCGCTGCTTCAGAGCCCGAGTTTCTTTTTGAAATAAAAACAAACTGCACATATGATCCGCTTTTCCCGAGCCAGTGGGGACTTCTGAATACAGGAGCCAGCTTCTGGACCGCAGGCATAGACATCAAGGCATGCGGAGCCTGGACCTGTACAAAAGGAGATTCCTCTATCATAGTAGCGGTAGTAGACGATGGCGTTCAGCTTGATCATCCTGATCTTCCCAACATGACAGCCCTGAGCTATGATGCCCATACCGGAACCTCTCCAAGTGTTTTGAGAGGCTCACATGGTACGCCTTGCGCCGGCATTATCGGAGCAGCTCACAACAGCATTGCCAATGCGGGTGTTGCACCCAATGTTAAGCTAATGTCCGTCAGTATCGCATACGGATCAGGCGGAAGTACTCCTGCTGCTTTTGCAGACGCGATCAACTTCGCATGGCAAAACGGAGCAGATGTCATCAGCAACTCATGGTATTATGACGCATGGTGGACTACCGTTATCGAAGACGCCATTGCTGATGCGATCGAGTATGGCAGAGGCGGTAAAGGTGCTACTGTTGTATTCTCAGCAGGAAATACCGACGGAGCAATTACCAATCCTGCCGGCCTCAACCCGGACATTCTGGTGGTAGGAGCAGGAAGCCCGTGCGGTGAGCGAAAAAGCCCCACTTCCTGCGACGGTGAATCGTGGTGGGGTGGCAGCTACGGCACGCAGCTTGACGTAACTGCTCCTGGTGTATTGGTACCCACCACAACTATTTCCAGCGGATATACATATACCTTCAACGGAACTTCTGCCGCTGCTCCGCACGTAGCAGGTGTTGCCGCATTACTTTATTCTCTCAATCCTGATCTTACCAGAGAAGATCTGGTTGATATCATCGAGCAGACCGCACAAAAAGTAGGAAGCTATACCTATTCAACCACTACGGGAAGACCTAATGGTGACTGGAATAATGAAATGGGCTATGGGCTGCTCAACGCGGAAGAAGCAGTAGCACTGGTAAGACCTGATCTGCTCACTACTTTCAGTGTTCCCAGAGGCAGCGCCATACCAAACGGATTCCGTCAGTTTTCCTATGTACATACATTGGGATGCGGTGGACCCAACCTGAGCAACGTATTCAACAGTGTACTTAACTGGTGGGGAGGCTCAAGCGGATTATATCAGTTTACTCTGGAGACAACGGATGGAGTTCCAAGATCCTATACAAATATCCCGGATTATGGCACATACTCGCTTCATACTTCTACCCCGGAAATCGCAATTACTTCCAGTATCGGATTTACAGGACTTGACGGCGACTATTGGGTTAACCTTGACGGCAGCAATGTTGTTCTTGTCGAAAAATCAGGAGATTATGCCCTATATTTCTCCAACTCTGCTACACCTCCTGCATACAGACTGGGAGCTGCTCAGCACGAACTAACCTATGTAAGCTCCGGACAAGCCGATGCCATAGCTGCGCCAAATCCATTCACGACGGAGACCATGCTGACGATTCCTGAAAACATGGGACACAGCACAATCATGGTGAGCAATGTAGAAGGACAGATTATCGAAACCCTGAGCGGCAGCGGATCTGTCAGGCTCGGTGCTTCATATCCTGTCGGGCTGTATCTGGTACGTATCATAGGACAAAACGGAGTAAAACAGGCTTCGTTTATCAAGCAGTAAAGCAACAATATGCTGTACCTGGATCATAACATATAAGAGGGAATACAAATACAGCATTCCCCTTTCATGTAAGCGAGACAATCCTAATCGGTTGTCTCGCTTTTTTATTATATGCCAGTTTATTTTTCTCATGTGCTTTAGCGAATTATCCATAGGCAAAACACATAGTACCCTCATTAAAAATTCTCTTGCTCATCTAATTTCAGCAATTATAAATTTGAATTGCTTACGGTAACCCTTACTTTTATCAATCGGGCAACCATAGTTTCATTCAATTCTAACCGCTCTTACCTCCATGCACCTGAAAACCATTTTAACCAAGATATTATTTCTAACCTTTCTTCTGGGAAATACCATCTTCTGCAACCAGGCGTACAGCCAGACTACTTACCTGTCATCACTGGACCTGGGCACGTCGACTACATCTAATCTGCCAATTCAGGGTACTTTCGGATACAGCTATTCGCAAATGATTTACTTCAAATCCGATATGAATGAGCTGGTCCAAAGCGTAAACTCTGAAATCACAAAAATACAGTTTTATTATTCCAGTGGCTCAGTGACACAATCCAAAGACTGGGTTATTTACATGGGGCATACCACCATCAATAATTTTACCTCCACTACCGGCTGGATTCCCCTGACAGGGCTTGTACAAGTGTATAATGGAGATATCTCAGGCTTAGTTTCTGATGCAGGCTGGTTCGAGATCACTCTGCAAACTCCTTTTTTATACAACGGCAACGATAATCTGGTACTTGCAATCGATGAAAATACACCTGGTTTTTCCAGCCTGATTTTCCGACAGCATTCCGGTAGCACAGATAACAGGAGCATACTATATCGGAGTGATTCCAGCAATCCCGACCCGGCTTCTCCTCCAACTGCTTCTGCAAGATATAGCTATGTACCCCAAACCATCTTTGTTCATGAGCCAGTCGGATCCTGTTCAGGTGCACCAGCACAATCAACTGTTTCGGTTACTCCATCTACGGTTTGTCAGGGCGAAACAAGTACCATCAGGTATTCTCAGACTGACTTATTGAGCGGATTAGAATATATCTGGCAAAAATATGACGGCTCTTCATGGACCAATGTTGACACAACCACAATTCCTGAACTGGCTGTTACCAGTCAGACAGCCGTACCCAGCTCCTACAGAGTCAGTGTAACCTGTATCGCTTCCCAGCAGCAATATATTTCTGAGGCAGCCACCTTAGATGTAATAGCATCTCCCGCCATGACAACCAACATTACTCAACTGGTGATCTGTGACGGTGAAACCGTCAATCTGATTGCCGGCGGAGCAGACACTTATGAGTGGTCCCCCTCTGCCGGTCTGGATAAAACGGATATCAGCAGTGTCAATGCGACTGTTGCGAACAATACAACGTACTCTGTAATCGGCTCCAATGAAGCCGGATGCAGAGATACCGCCTTTGTCAGCTTGCAGCTGATAAGCAAAGCCCCGCCTTCTGCTGATATCTTTCCTTTAGAAATCTGTACTCCCGGTAACCCTGTCACACTTCAACTGAAAAATGATGTTCCTTTGAACAACGGCGGGCAATGGCAATACCGTTTTTCAGATGAAAACAGCGCTGTACTGCAGGACTGGTCTGCCAATAATACCTATACGTTCACACCCGGTTCTGATTCTGTATATGTACTCTATTATCAATATACATCCAGTACATGCTCTTCGATAATATCAGATTCTGTCAGAAAGGAGATCATCGTCGGATTTGGTGCCAAAGCAGACCTGACGGCGTACAACTGTATTAATCAGGGAGGTTCTATTCGGCTATATGATTATTTCGGGCAAGCAACAGAAAGCATTATATATCAGAATGATTTAACAACCGCCAGCCCGGAAATCACCCTGAGCGGCTCCGCTCTGTATACCAGCAATCGATTGGTGCTGACACCTTCTGCGACTTCTATTTCCGGAGCAGCAGTGTTGGCCATTCCTCAGTTCAGCCTCGGTTTACTTAACTCCATGACGGTTGAGTTTGACCTTACGGCAGACCAGGTAATCAATATCTGGGGGACAGGTGGGGGCGATGGAATTTCCTATTCTTTCGGAGACGATGCAGGAATAAATCAGAGCAATATCCATAATGGCTCAGGAAGTAAGTTAAGAATCAGTTTTGACGCAGCGGATAACGGATCGAATATGAGAGGCATCTACCTGATCTATGGGAAAAGCAATACCTCTCCTCCGGCTCCTTCGGATGCCACAACACTGGCATTTTCACCCAATTTTTCTTTATGGAAAAACCGGGAAAATGTTCCGGTAAAAATAACTATACTGCACGGAGCCCTTACATTAAGCATAAACGACACGGTTGTCTTCGACAAGGTGGAGCTTCCTGTCAGCTACCTTAATGAAGATGTCTCCGGCTGGAGGCATTGTTTTGGGGCACTGACCGGAGGCGATGCAATGCGCCAGGCTATTTCCAACCTGAAGATCACTCATACGGAACTTAAATTTGGAATCAGTACAGATGCAAATTCTCCTTCAATCTGGCAAAACTCCAATGTATTTGATAGCTTGCTTCCGGGCTCCTACTATATATGGTTAACGAAACCAGGGACAACATGTACCAGAAACATTGAAACACTGGTTATCAATAATGAAAATCCATATGTAAATTTAGGCGCCGATACGATCATATGTGAGGGGGAAAGCTTAACATTGGATGCACAAAACCCGGGCGCCTCTTATATATGGAGCGGCTCAGACAATATCACAAACACGCTGGTCGTCTCCGCTCCCGGCAGTTACGCTGTTCAGGTTACTGCCCCGAACGGATGTACAGGGATAGACGCAATCCAGGTTTCTATGCTGAAAGCACCGTCAGCCGAAAGCATCAACACCCAGATAACAAATGAACATGTCAACTTTGCTTTAATTAATGTGGCAAATGCAGGTCTCGTGGACTGGAATTTCGGGGATGGACACATTATACGCAACGCTGCTACAAGTATATCACACACTTACACCACCGAGGGAAATTATACCGTAACGGCAACACTTCACAATGATTGCGATTCGGCAGAAGTAACGACCTCCGTAGACATACTGGTATCAGGAACAAACCATGCCGCCATCAGAGGTCTGAATGTTTATCCTAATCCGGCAAGAGACCTGTTAACCATCACTTCGGAAAATACAGATCCGATGACAGTGTCGATTATTGATGCACAGGGAAGAAAAATAATCGAAAATATTTCTTTCGTTTCAAGAACAGCAATAAATGTGTCAGATTATGAAGCTGGTATTTACTTTTTAAATATCGTAACAGATAACAAGGCTTCTGTTTTAAAGATTGCCATAAAATAGTTTCCATTATGGACTAAAAACGGGAGCAGAGCACAGTATACCGTTCCCGTTTTTAGTCCATGATAGAAAAAACAAAATCTTTTATTAACGTCTGCTTTAGCCTATCCGTTAAAACTTTTATTCTTTCAGCGCATCCAGAGCTTTTTCGTAATCCGGTTCATCAACAATCTCCGGTACGAGCTCCGTATAGATCACTTTGCCTTCTTCATCGATAATAACAATGGCCCTGGCCAGCAAGCCTTCCATGGGAGAGTCATCAGTCAGTGTTACTCCATAAGCCTTGCCAAACTCACCACTCCTGAAATCCGAAGCAGCCTGTACATTTTGAATATTCTCTGTTCCGCAAAAACGCTTAAACGCAAACGGCAAATCCTTGGACACACACAAGACCACTGTATTCTCCATTTTAGCGGCCATTTCATTAAACTTTCTGACAGACATGGCACAGGTTCCCGTGTCTACACTTGGAAAAATATTAAGCAGAAGCTTTTTCCCCTTATAGTCCTTAAGCGTCACCCGGTTCATATTGGCAGTGATCAGGTCAAAGTCTTTTGCTTTCGAGCCAACTTCCGGCAGATTGCCAACCGAATGTATGGTTTTGCCTTTCAATGTTATAGTAGCCATTTAAAAAATAATTAAATTGTTTATAGTCAGTTTTTAAAATACTTAAAAGTCAATCCGGATATCGTCTTATTGTTCCACATCCGTAACATAGCGTTCCCATTTATCGAGCACTGCAGAAAAATCATCGGGAAGCTCCGAATCAAAAAACAACTCCTGCTTTGTGACAGGATGTATAAAACCAAGTGACTTTGCATGCAAGGCCTGCCTCGGCATCTGCTTAAAGCAGTTATCTACAAACTGCCGATACTTGGAAAAAGTTGTTCCTTTCAGCACTTTATCTCCGCCATACGTAGCATCATTAAACAACGTATGACCAATATGCCGCATATGGGCCCGTATCTGGTGAGTACGCCCTGTCTCCAGCCTGCACTCGATAAATGATACATAGCGCAGATCTTTCAGCAATGTATAGTGTGTCACCGCATGTTTACCAAACTCTCCATCCGGAAACACAGACATCACTCTTCTGTCCTTGAGGCTGCGTCCTACATGTCCTGTTATGGTTCCCTGCTCTGCTTCCGGCACGCCCCATACCAGTGCCCGATACCGGCGCTGGATAGTATGATCAAAAAACTGCCTGGCAAGATGTGTCATCGCATATTCCGTTTTTGCAATTACCATCAGCCCGGAGGTGTCCTTATCTATACGGTGTACCAGTCCGGGTCTCCCTTCTCCGTTTCTCCCGGTTGGCAGATGCTCAAAATGCCAGGCCAGCGCATTGACCAGCGTACCGGTCCAGTTCTGATAAGCCGGATGTACCACCATACCTGCCGGTTTATTGACAACAAGGAGGTCATCATCTTCATAGACAATATTCAGCGGTATATTTTCAGGAATTACCACATCCTCACGTGGTGGCTGCGGCAGCATAACGGTGATCACATCTCCCGGACGCACCTTATAGCTGGCTTTGATTCCGCCCTGATTGACCTGTACTGTTTCAGCCTTTATGGCATTTTGCACCTTATTGCGGGTGGCATTGGGCAGGCGGTCCATCAGAAACTTATCAATCCTCAGCAAAGTCTGGCCGGGATCCACTACAATCCGGTGATGCTCGTATAGCTCCGAATCTTCTGTTCCGTCAAATAGCTCTTCGTCTGTCATCATCCGTACAAAGGTATATACATTTTGACGTTTGGGCGCTATCTTCCTGCAAATGTTTGCATGCTGACCGCTATGGTCCCTGCAGAAATGCAATAATGCCAGACAAAACAATCATTACAAAAACAGATTTTTCCAATCGAATCTGCGATAAAATAGTTAGATTATCCGGTCATGAATACAGTATCCGCTAAAAGCCAGGACAAGATCAGATGATGCAGACCAGTTCACCCACTCCCGTTCAGCAAATCATAAGTCCTGAAACATGTGAAGCAGGTATACAGCTGTACATCAAACGGGATGATCTGGTTCACCCCCTTGTCTCCGGTAACAAATGGCGTAAGCTGAAACACAACCTGCAGGAAGCCAGGAACCTGAATAAAGATACCCTGCTCACCTTTGGCGGAGCCTTTTCCAATCACATATACAGCACTGCTGCCGCCGCTGCAATGCATGGTTTCAGGTCTGTCGGCATTATCCGCGGCGAAGAAACTCTTCCCCTCAATCCGACACTGTCCTTTGCCCGGGACGCAGGCATGCAGATCCACTATATGGATCGTAGCAGATATCGCGAAAAAGATAGTCCGGAGCTAATCCGGCAGTTCCGCGAACAGTTCGGAGATTTCTATCTCATCCCGGAAGGCGGCTCCGGTCCGCTTGCCGTCAAAGGTGTCAGTGAGCTGGTCGCCGAGATTAGCTTTCCTTTTGATTATATCTGTACTCCGGTTGGGACCGGCGGCACGATGGCAGGACTTATCGCAGGAGTCCCGCCAGCTGCGCAGGTACTTGGCTTTGCAGCCCTTCGGGCAGAAAACTATCTGGAAGAAGAAGTCCGGAATCTTCTTTCTCAAAATAATAGCAGAGACCTCCCGGACTGGCATATTTGTCATGATTATCATTTCGGCGGGTATGCCCGTATCGACAAAAAGCTTGCAAGCTTTATCGCTTCTTTTGAATCTTCCTTTGCCATACCTTTGGATCCTGTTTATACTTCTAAAATGTTTTTCGGGCTTCTTGACCTTATCAGCAAAGGATATTTTGAAAAAGGCAAAACAATAATAGCTTTGCATACAGGAGGATTGCAGGGCAAAGCAGGTATGCAGCCTAAAATTGAAAAGCTGCTTGCCGGAAGCGCATAGTCCGGTCTTTTTTTTATAAATTGAACGTTTATGAAAAGCTATATCGAAAACAACCAACAACGATTTATAAGTGAATTGTTTGAGCTGCTCCGGATACCATCCGTAAGCGCAGACAAAGCCTATCAGCAGGATGTACTGAGAGCAGCCGAATTTATAAGAGACAAACTGATCCAGGCCGGCGCTGATCAGGTACGTCTGTGTCCCACTAAGGGATATCCCATAGTATACGGAGAAAAAATCATTGATCCGGCATTGCCGACCGTACTGGTATATGGTCATTACGATGTACAGCCGCCTGATCCCCTCGATTTATGGGAAAGCCCTCCTTTTGAGCCGGAAATCCGGGACGGAAAGATCTATGCCCGGGGAGCAAGCGATGACAAAGGACAGATGTATATGCACATCAAAGCGTTTGAAACAATGATGGCACAACAGAGTCTGCCCTGCAACGTCAAATTTATGATCGAAGGAGAAGAGGAAATCGGCTCCGACAATCTGCCCCGCTTCGTTGCCGCCAGCAAAGAACTGCTGACAGCCGATGTAATTCTGATTTCCGATACTGGTCTTTTTTCCAATGAAATCCCAAGTATCACTGTCGGATTGCGTGGTCTGAGCTATATCGAAGTAGAAGTTACCGGTCCCAGAAGAGATCTGCACTCGGGCATGTACGGCGGAGCAGTCACCAATCCGATCAATGCCCTTTGTGAAATGATCGCCTCCCTCAAGGATGAAAATCAATGTATCACCATACCCGGATTTTATGACAAAGTAGCCGAATTATCCGAAGAAGAGCGTAAGGCGATGAATCAGGTCCCTTTCTCACAAGAGGAGTATATGAAAAGTCTTGGTGTAAAAGCCCTCAGAGGAGAAAAGGGCTATACTCCGCTGGAGCATGTATCCATACGTCCTACCCTGGATGTCAACGGCATTTGGGGTGGCTATACAGGCGAAGGAGCCAAAACGGTGCTACCTTCAAAAGCGTATGCAAAAATATCCATGCGGCTGGTTCCCAATCAGTCTTCCGATGAAGTAACGCGCCTGTTTGAAGAACATTTTAAAAAAATCGCACCTGCCGGGACAGAAGTAAAAGTAATGCCACATCATGGCGGAGAGCCCGCGGTTACCCCAACCGATTCCAGGGCATATATGGCAGCAAGCAGGGCATTTGAAGACGTCTGGGGTAAAACCCCTGTTCCGATGAGAGAGGGCGGCAGCATACCGATCGTCAGTCTTTTTGAGAGAGAGCTTGGCCTGAAAAGCGTCCTCATGGGTTTCGGACTGGACGAAGACGCCATCCATTCACCCAATGAAAGCTACAGAGTCTTCAATTACCTGAAAGGTATCGAAACCATTACCCGATTTTACAAACATTTCTCAGCCGACTGAATCGGCATTGTATTTGTATAAAACCAACGACAAACCGGTAGTACCAAATGAAATTTAAGATCCTCAGCATTCTTTTTCTGTCAGCCGTTTTGCAGACGGCATGGGCACAGAAAGAGGTTCCGACCACCTGGGAAACTTCCGTTTCCAAAAGCGATGTTAAAGTCGGAGAAACCATAGACCTGATTTTTAAAGCCAAAATTATTGACGGCTGGTATTTATATTCCTCCGATTTTGATCCCGATCTGGGTCCCGTGGTGGCAAGTTTTACCTTTACCGAAAACGACAGCTATCAGCTCTCCGGGGACATAAAGCCCATTGGGGCAAAATCAAAGGAAGACAACCTGATCTGGATGGGCACCTATACCTATTTTCTGGGCAAAGCCGAATTCAGACAAACAGTCAAAATTCTGAAAGAAAATCCCGTAATACAGGCGAAACTATATGGTCAGGCCTGCAATGACGAATCCGGCAAATGCGTCCCCGTGATTCAGCAGTTTTCCTTTAACCAGATCAAAGTAAGTGCTGCTTCAGAAAAAAAGGCACAGGAACAAAATGTTCCGTCTCCTGACAAAGGGAAAAGCACGCAACCTAAATCCCCGAACGGAAAGAACACCACCGGAATGAGCCCCGCTCCGGAAACCATGCCGGACAAAGCTCCGGCACAATACGCCTCCACCGGACTGGAGCAGCTAAAAGCACAGAAACAGGAACTACTAAAAATATCTCCGCAGGGCGAAGACCTTGTAACAAAAGAGCTGAACGATTTTGTGAGGAAGTACGGAGCTAATTAATATGAGAAAACTTATTACCGTCTTTTTACTACTTTGCTCTGTCCTCAGCGGACTTGCGCAGCAGCCTACCCGTGAAGAACTGAGGCATACGGCCGAAAATATTCAGAATATGCTGCGCAGGGACAGCCTGAACAATCTTATCATCAGTGAGCTTGAGCTCAGAGTTGACAGTCTCCGTAATCATGTAGCCGCTACTCCGGCAAAAGCAGCCGATGAAAGGACCGCCGCTGCTTCAAACGAAGAAGCGGATACAGCCAACTCCATGCAGGAAGAAGGCTCGCTGCTCGGCTTCCTTCTCATCGCCTTCGGGGCAGGTCTCATTGCGCTCCATACACCCTGTGTGTTTCCTATGATTCCGCTTACGGTAACCTTTTTTACTTCCAATAGCCCCAACCGGGGGCAGGCTATCCGCAAAGCATTGTTTTACGGGTTTTCCATAATCTTCATATACAGCCTTATCGGAGTGGCGATATCAGCCACCATGGGACCATCCTTTGCCACCTTCATGAGTGTGCACTGGGTGCCAAACCTGATCTTTTTTGTCATATTTATCACCTTTGGCCTTTCATTCCTCGGACTGTTTGAAATAACGCTGCCAAATTCTTTTGTCAACCGGGTTGACGCACAATCCGAAAAAGGAGGCTATTACGGTGTATTCTTTATGGCTTTTACACTGGTGCTGGTTTCCTTCTCCTGTACAGGCCCGATAGTAGGCAGCCTTCTGGTTCAGGCTTTTCAGGGAGAAGCTATCCGGCCGCTGCTGGGCATGGTAGCCTATGCTACCGCCTTTGCCATTCCGTTTACCATCTTTGCCATGTTTCCTCAGCTGCTGGCAAAGCTTCCCAAATCCGGAGGCTGGCTCAATGTGGTCAAGGTTACTCTTGGGTTTATAGAGCTGGGACTTGCCCTGAAGTTCCTCAGCATGATCGATCAGGTCTATCATCTCAACATTCTGGACAGAGATGTGTACATTGCCTGCTGGATAGCTCTTTCCCTGCTTTTAAGCTACTATCTGCTTGGCAAATTCAGGCTGCCGCATGATTCTCCGGTAGATGCAGTCAGTGTTCCGAGGCTGATTGTTGCACTTATACCGTTTATTTTTGCCATCTACCTTCTGCCAGGTCTTTTCGGGGCTCCGCTCAAAGCATTATCCGGCTATTTACCACCTATGCATACGCACAATTTTGACCTGCCGGGCATTATTCGCGAATACAGCTCCGAATCCGAATCTACGCTCTGCGATGAACCCAGATACCAAAACAAGTTCAGACTTCCTCATGGTCTCAAGGGGTATTTTGACTATGACCAGGCACTGGCATGTGCCAGAGAAAAAAACATGCCTCTCTTTGTTGATTTTACAGGTCATGGCTGTGTCAACTGCCGGGAAGTAGAGGCCAATATATGGTCTGATCCACAAGTTTTACGCTATCTGAGAAATGACTTCGTTATAGCTTCGCTTTATGTCGATGACTTTACCAGACTCCCGGAAAACGAAATCTATCTTTCAAAAGAAACAGGATTCACCATAGAAACGGTAGGTGAGAAAAATTTTGACCTTGAGCAGACTTTGTTTGAAGTCAACTCGCAACCTTATTATGCCCTGATTGATCCACATACCGGCAAAGTTCTGAATAACCCTGTAGCGTATACCAAAAGCGTTAATGAGTACCTGCGTTTTCTGGAACAGGGTAAGAATAAATTTGACGCATTGCACAAAAAATAATACCTGTTAATAATTCACCAAAGTATGGAAAGAGGCCGGATCAGATCCGGCCTCTTCCTTTTTATATACTTCCTTCTCCCAACTGCTTTCAGGCTCTCTCCGGCAATATACTGCCAATATAAACATCTATTTACAAACACATTGAAGCAAATTTAAAGAACTTTATCCCCTAAACAGGTTACTATATTGAGGAAGTATATGGACCAACGCAGTGTATGGTATATCTGTTGTATAATAGAATGGAAAATAGCTGGGATTCAGATACCCTGAATCATTATCTGCGTCTCATGCCAGACTGCTTTGCCCGGAAAATCGGCCATTATCGTTACCCGGAAGACCGCCAGGCCCGGATAACCGGCCGGCTTTTACTTATCCAGGGCATACACAGATTGTGCTGTAATCTAAAGCTGGCCGATATTCAATACAGCTCTTATGGTAAACCTTTCTTCCCCGGGTGCAATATTCGATTCAGCATTGCTCATTCGCGCAGCACTGTCACCTGCGCTATTTCGGATGAGGCTGAAGTCGGTGTTGATACCGAAGAAACCAACACGATACAGGTTAGCGATTATGAAAGGCTGATTCCCAAAATCATATATAAGGAAATCATGAGACAGCCAGACAGAAGCAGGGCATTTCTCTATTACTGGACCAGTCTGGAAGCCACCCTGAAAGGAGAAGGCACAGGCTTGCTGATGCCGGTGGGGGATGCTTGTATTGACAACCGTTATGCAAGAGTTCGTAACAGAACATGGTACCTCCAAAGCTTCAGTCTTGCCGAAAACAACATTACCACCATTGCCTCTCTCAAACCGATCGGACAGTATCGCCAGCTCGAAGTGCTGCTATAAGTTTCCGTGTTCTCCGGATGTTCAGGAACCGGAGCTCACAGTTTTCGCTACTTTTTACGTAAGTTAGCAGCAGTCAAAACGAGCCAAGCTGTTACCATTCAAAATTATATATTTGTCGAATCAACATAAGTCATTAATTTGCATGCAATATTTCAAATCTGCCCAGTTTAACAATTTTCAAACATGACTCCGGGAAATGACATGGAACAGGAACAGCTTATCCTTAGGCTGATCAAAGCCGAAATGAAAAACTTTAAGCTCATCAGGGGTTTGAGACATGCCGGTGCCGTTACCGAAGATTTTTACACTGATCTCGGCGGACTCATCATAAGTATGATGGGATTTAAAGAAGAAAACCGCGAAGAGATGCTTAATCAGTTTGACATGTTTATGGAAAATCTGGATCAGATCCCTGTAAACAAGTTTAGTGATTCGCTAAACAGCCTGTCTCGCACCCTTTACAAGCAGCTGCTTGAAAAAAAAGAAGAAAAGAGAATCTGACAGGATTCATCAGGCCTGACCGCATGGCGATCTGTCCGGATATGTACTACCGGACAACAAAAAACGCAGTTTGTGCTGATCGAGTGGCTTAAGAATAAAATCTGTAATACCAAGACGCTTTACAGCGTCAACATCCCGAATATTTTCCGATACAGACAAAGGAATGATACGGGTCCGCTGTGCTGAAAACTCCGGGTGACTTTCTATCATCGTTTTAATCAGGTGAAACCCGTTCATCAGGGGCATGTACAAATCCACAAAAACCAGGTCCGGTATATTGGCAGATTCAGCAAAATAACGCAGCGCCTCCGGGCCGGAACGTGCAACAACGAGCTCATTATATGGAATAGTATACTCTATAATCTTGGACGCTACCCAGATATCAACTTCATTATCATCTACAATTAGTATTCGGTTATATCTTTTCACGGTTCTGTTAGATTTAGCCTGTTAATTATTCTTTTGCATATACCCGTACACACAGAAAACCAATCAGCATTCATGTAAGTCTATACAAGCATATCTCAAAAAGTGTAAAAATTCTTGTTAAAAATCAATATATATTTTAAAAATAAAACAGAAACTATTCAACTTAATTGCTGATAAATAACAGGAAAATATACTATAACTTGTTAAATATTGACAAAAAAGTTACTCAAAATATACGTTCATAAATATACTTAAAAAAGTAATCATTTACAATAATACGTCAAATCTTCGGCAAATACATATATGACTTTAAAAAATAAACGAATTTATTTGACCTTGCGCTTGTCATGGAGCAAGAAAAGCCAAACAAACAACCGGGAAAGCGCTACAGAGACTCTATACTCCTGGAAAAAATCGGGCGGAGAATGCAGGATCTGATGACAGAAAAATGTATTACTCACGAAGTTTTCTACAATGACACTTCCATCAATCCCCATCGACTGATATCCGGCAAAATCAACATGACAATTTCTACCTTCCAGCGTATATGCACATATCTTGGCATAAGTCCGGAAGAGTTTTTCAGAGGATTAAACTAGACAATTGGCCCTGCACCTCACGACAAAATGACCACAAAGGCATTTTCAATATCCGGATTCTACTTTTAGGCTGTTTCCATTACGTATTAGAGATTAGAATATTGCCCTTCGACAAAGCAACTGAAAACCTTTTTAACAAAACACCAATATAATACACTCTAAATATAGGGTTTTCAATAAGGGCAACTTTGTTTTTATTTACAAACATGTATACCGAAGAACAAATACTCGCTCAGCTGGGAGCAAGAATAAAAAGCCTGAGGTTTAAGGCCGGATATACCAGCCATGAAAAATTTGCTTATGATATCGATATGAGCAGAAGTCTTTATTGGAACTACGAAAACGGAAGCAATATGAATTTTATGACATTGATCAAGATTCTGAACTTTCATAACATGACACTTGAAGAGTTTTTCGCCGAAGGTTTTACCAGTGAAACACCGTCAAAACGTTCCAGAAAGTCCTGAAAACGGAAATTCTGATTTATTTTTCATCCAACCGCTAAAAATACAGCCTTGTTGCCGCCAGGAATATTCCTGGCTCCGGCACACAGACGCTTTTCGGGCAATCTAATATCCACGCTTTATCCGATCTCATCGGGAGGTATGCAACAATCGCAGTGTGCGGCATACCACCTTGCAATTCCGAACCAGCTGACAAAAGAAGAATTAAGTGCCCACGCACACAAAAACGAACTTCAAATTACCATACCCAGGATCAGCCGAATGAAGCCCCTGGAGTAAATCCCAGTATGGTACGATTAAGAGTAACAAAGTTTTCCCGAAGCTTTACTTCTATCTCGATTTCAATTCCAGTATGGTACGATTAAGAGTCAACAGCATATCGTACAATATATGATCCAACTCCATTTCAATTCCAGTATGGTACGATTAAGAGAATCTGAGCTGGCTTGGGATATAAACAACATAACAAATTTCAATTCCAGTATGGTACGATTAAGAGTCAAATTTTTCTCAGCTTCACGCTGTCTTTCAGAGCGATTTCAATTCCAGTATGGTACGATTAAGAGGAATAGGGACAGAAATGCTAAATATGACAGGGAAATTTCAATTCCAGTATGGTACGATTAAGAGTTATTGTATTCTATTCCAGATCACTACTGTGATAGAATTTCAATTCCAGTATGGTACGATTAAGAGATAGTGACGGTGTTTTGGTCCTGCATGCTCCGTCATTATTTCAATTCCAGTATGGTACGATTAAGAGAGACAACTTTGAAAACCTCATGTAAGCTGTTGCAGTATTTCAATTCCAGTATGGTACGATTAAGAGAAAAAGGACTTTCTAGAAAAAACCTTTGGTTTTGAATATTTCAATTCCAGTATGGTACGATTAAGAGGAAAGACGGCAGCTATTATCCGATATCTGCATCTTTATTTCAATTCCAGTATGGTACGATTAAGAGAATCCGGAAATTTCCACTGGCAGCATCCCCCGTGTTATTTCAATTCCAGTATGGTACGATTAAGAGAACCACTACCCTGAAAGTCAACTAAAAGAACTTATATTTCAATTCCAGTATGGTACGATTAAGAGTTCGAAAAAGGGGTGTCTAAAACTTTGTTTGCGTGAATTTCAATTCCAGTATGGTACGATTAAGAGTCCCGTTTATTGAAAGCCTCTCCTCTGAAATGGCTTATTTCAATTCCAGTATGGTACGATTAAGAGTTCCATGATTGAATTTTGGGAGAATGCGGATAAGTTATTTCAATTCCAGTATGGTACGATTAAGAGTTAACAGCGCTGAAATTACAAAACTTGGCACTATATTTCAATTCCAGTATGGTACGATTAAGAGTCCTTTTTCGTTAACATGTTTATTTTTTAAATAAAGATTTCAATTCCAGTATGGTACGATTAAGAGTTCGAATAAGGATATTCCAGCTTTAGCTCAGCTTCATTTCAATTCCAGTATGGTACGATTAAGAGAAATAATTGGCGAAAAAATAATCAAAACAGGCATATTTCAATTCCAGTATGGTACGATTAAGAGCCTTCCATCAGACATAGAAAATATGAAAAGGATTTTATTTCAATTCCAGTATGGTACGATTAAGAGATTGGAAGGTCAACTATCAAATCTTGGCGATAGCTTATTTCAATTCCAGTATGGTACGATTAAGAGTTCATCTGGTTCAAGCAATTCTTTAGGAGGAATATTATTTCAATTCCAGTATGGTACGATTAAGAGCCATATTATATGTAGTTTACAAATAAAAAACCAATATTTCAATTCCAGTATGGTACGATTAAGAGCCCTGGCGGCATTATAACCGGTAGTGATGAAAATAATTTCAATTCCAGTATGGTACGATTAAGAGACGCTTGATTCAGCACTTCCGGACAATAGTAATTTATTTCAATTCCAGTATGGTACGATTAAGAGAACTTTGCGAACATCATTATACCAAAAAACAATACCTATTTCAATTCCAGTATGGTACGATTAAGAGCTGTCCGGATTGACAGAACTAACGCTTACATCAATATTTCAATTCCAGTATGGTACGATTAAGAGATCCTGTCACTAGGAAAAAATCTTTTCACAATGGAATATTTCAATTCCAGTATGGTACGATTAAGAGAATAAACGGGCCCAGCCAGGTACGCCAGTCAAATAAATTTCAATTCCAGTATGGTACGATTAAGAGTAATAAGTCTGCTTCATGTTATTGGTACTAAGGTATAATTTCAATTCCAGTATGGTACGATTAAGAGTAAACCGCCCCCGGCTACGGTTACCGGGGAAGAAAAATTTCAATTCCAGTATGGTACGATTAAGAGATCCGATTTAAACAAGGAGATAGTGCGTAACGGGAATTTCAATTCCAGTATGGTACGATTAAGAGATTTGGTCTTGCCCTCTAATATCTTGGTTAATACATTTCAATTCCAGTATGGTACGATTAAGAGTAAAAGAATTTTCTTTATCAATCGCCAAGACAAATTTCAATTCCAGTATGGTACGATTAAGAGGAGTGGCTGAAAATAGCACTCTTTATATGGGAGAGATTTCAATTCCAGTATGGTACGATTAAGAGTGAAGGAAGTAGATTTATAAGCCCAAAAGAATAAAATTTCAATTCCAGTATGGTACGATTAAGAGAGCCCATTGTTAAACCTAAGCCACCAATCTACTAAATTTCAATTCCAGTATGGTACGATTAAGAGTTCGCAATATTCTCATTATCTCTCCTTAATGGTAGATTTCAATTCCAGTATGGTACGATTAAGAGAAGACCACCATTTAACTCCATTAATGCCTCAAACAACATTTCAATTCCAGTATGGTACGATTAAGAGGTCGCAGAAATTCAGAAAGATTTTGTTTTAAATCCAATTTCAATTCCAGTATGGTACGATTAAGAGTTTCCGTCCCAAAACTATTGTTCAGACGGCTGGCGAATTTCAATTCCAGTATGGTACGATTAAGAGTATTTTCTTCAATCGTAGTGCGAATGTCATTCCCGAATTTCAATTCCAGTATGGTACGATTAAGAGACAGGTTAAATATGAGGAACAAATCAAAGCCGTTAAATTTCAATTCCAGTATGGTACGATTAAGAGAATATTCCCGTTTCGCTATACCCGCTACAATCGGAATTTCAATTCCAGTATGGTACGATTAAGAGCAGTTGAAGAGGAAAACGGCAAGTATTATGTACGGCTATTTCAATTCCAGTATGGTACGATTAAGAGGTCAACCCGGCACTCTATCTCTGTAAGCCTGTCTAATTTCAATTCCAGTATGGTACGATTAAGAGTTGTTTCAAATAACAAATCTCCATATCTATCTTTGATATTTCAATTCCAGTATGGTACGATTAAGAGTTCGTACTAACTTATAATTTCTATCCTTTCGGTTATTTCAATTCCAGTATGGTACGATTAAGAGTCGAAGAAGTTGAATATGTTGGAAATTATGAAAGCAATTTCAATTCCAGTATGGTACGATTAAGAGAGCTTCGTCCAATGCATCATTAATATTGAAAACTCCATTTCAATTCCAGTATGGTACGATTAAGAGAATTATTCAGGACGGACTTGAAAGATCAGGCACAATATTTCAATTCCAGTATGGTACGATTAAGAGAAAGGAGCAACGGATTATGCTGTAGTGTTTTGTGAATTTCAATTCCAGTATGGTACGATTAAGAGATATTGCTGAAGAAAAGCTCCTGTTTTCAGGATCATTTCAATTCCAGTATGGTACGATTAAGAGAGGCAATAGAGCAACTAACGAAGGTGTGCTCCATATTTCAATTCCAGTATGGTACGATTAAGAGTACCAGAGCAATCAAATACGCCATTGCTGGCGTATATTTCAATTCCAGTATGGTACGATTAAGAGTTTTCTCTGGAGACTAAGTTTTCGGGTTAATTAACTATTTCAATTCCAGTATGGTACGATTAAGAGTATAAGCAAAGTTGAAAGTTGCCCCTATTGTGGGGATTTCAATTCCAGTATGGTACGATTAAGAGATATATAGTGTCTAATGGAATTGTCATGGACCCGGATTTCAATTCCAGTATGGTACGATTAAGAGGGATAAAATTGCTCAAAATGCAGTTCAGAATGAAATATTTCAATTCCAGTATGGTACGATTAAGAGTTTACATAAACAGACAAAAACCTATTCAACTTCCAATATTTCAATTCCAGTATGGTACGATTAAGAGTATAAAAACTGCTGACCCTAAGAAGGTAATAAAAAGATTTCAATTCCAGTATGGTACGATTAAGAGAGGCTTATCCATGGAAGTATCTATGGATTTAACTATATTTCAATTCCAGTATGGTACGATTAAGAGTGGAGCCTAGTATTTGTAAAGTCAACAAATTCTGTATTTCAATTCCAGTATGGTACGATTAAGAGGAGATTATCGACGAGATAATCCGGAGGCATACCATATTTCAATTCCAGTATGGTACGATTAAGAGGAACTCTTAGGCACGGCACTACATGCCGCAGCCGAATTTCAATTCCAGTATGGTACGATTAAGAGCTACTTATCATAGGGCCTGACATTCAGTTATCTCCATTTCAATTCCAGTATGGTACGATTAAGAGTTACGACACGCCCGACTACAACATGCTGGCTGCGTATTTCAATTCCAGTATGGTACGATTAAGAGCATACCAGTTCCATTTTTTATTAATAATGTCGGGGTATTTCAATTCCAGTATGGTACGATTAAGAGTCGGCTTTCACGACACCTATTTGGAAGTGTTTTTTATATTTCAATTCCAGTATGGTACGATTAAGAGTTTACAACTTCACCACTTCCTAAGCTTCCTGTATTATTTCAATTCCAGTATGGTACGATTAAGAGAAAATTACCGGCTTAGATGAAAACAAATCCGATATATTTCAATTCCAGTATGGTACGATTAAGAGACAACTAGGCTTTGGTATGACGGTGGTTTCAGGAACATTTCAATTCCAGTATGGTACGATTAAGAGACCCGACAAGGGATAGAAGGTACTGGAGGCGTTTTATTTCAATTCCAGTATGGTACGATTAAGAGTTGAGGAACCAACATGTTTTTGCCAGATGTATAAAATTTCAATTCCAGTATGGTACGATTAAGAGAATAAATTCCTCGTTGATGAATTAATTGAGCAGAAGCATTTCAATTCCAGTATGGTACGATTAAGAGATCCATGCCGACAATTTACTTTAAAATTCGATTTATTTCAATTCCAGTATGGTACGATTAAGAGATCGCTCCAGGCTTCAAAAAGGTATCCTTAAAGGAATTTCAATTCCAGTATGGTACGATTAAGAGAAACATAAGCGCTCCGCATAAGATAAGGGAGCTTCATTTCAATTCCAGTATGGTACGATTAAGAGTAGCACGATGCTGGAAGAGTTGCAGGAGCAGGTTGAATTTCAATTCCAGTATGGTACGATTAAGAGTTGAATGACAATAATTTCAATCAAGTTGAATACAAATTTCAATTCCAGTATGGTACGATTAAGAGAGAAACTACATTAAAAACCACATAACGGTTTATGTATTTCAATTCCAGTATGGTACGATTAAGAGTCTTACATTACTGCTACACATGCAGATATTTTGCTTGATTTCAATTCCAGTATGGTACGATTAAGAGCCATTTCATTGGCGCATATAAATATCAGCAAATTCGGGGATATTTCAACTACAAAACCTTGCTTTTTATTATGCTTTTGTCGTCGATCTCCAATCATATGATTTTACCCGGGGATCGACGACTAGTATAAATCAAGCAGTTAAGAAATTTTTACCATAATATTCTGCCTCTAACACCCCATATGCGAACGATCGACGACTTTTACAGAAAATTATCCAGCTCATTCTTCTCTTTACCAATCACTTCCTTCTTGAGCCACTTTTCTTCTCTGCTTTGAAAAATAATTATCGAATCTTCCGATTTGTCCATAACCTTCGAGGCCTCAGCTTTGAGCTCTTTTAGCTTCACCTCGGTAATCTCTCCTTCAAAAACAGAGTTCTGTATCCAATTGAGATACCTGCGGCACAGCTTCAGCATTTTAGCCACCCGGCGTTCTCCTACGTCGTAAACAAGAATTATATACATATGTCAGGATTGAGGGTTGAGGATTGAGAGTTGAGGATTGAAAAAATTCATAATTTCTTTCGTTTGTGCCTTATTGTATTTGTTATTTTCACCAGTTCTTCCGCTTCTTGTAATAGGGGATTTATTTTTACGACCTCCATAATTTTTGATTCTAGTAGTAATTCTAACCAAAATAGCGATTCATCCGCTTCTTCTACGACGATCGAAATTTTACTATAAAACTCAGCCGCTGATCTGGCCCGGCAAGCTGCCCGGTAGTTTGCCGCGACAGAAGTCGCGCTTCGCAAAAGCTGTCTGCCCATCACTCTAGCTTCATCTGTTTGAGGCAGTTTTTGAAATAACATGACAATATCAAGCGCAAAACGCTTTGTCCTTTGTTTGAAAGCCTCAATTTTTTCGATAGTGTTCATAACTGTTTTATATCAATTCATCTTTCCTCACCCCCTTCATTTCTCAATCTTCACCCCTCAACATTCACCCCTCATCCCTCATCCCTTTTTTAATCTACCACCATATTTTAAACGGCTTGTATTCTTCGATCTTCAAAATATGCTTGACCAGCTTGTAGCACTCCAGTTTCACCAAATGCTTGTAGCTTACTTTCTTTTTCATCGTGCGATGCTGGATAGTTTCACCCAAACGTTCCTCAAACGCCCTGATAAATGCTTTCTTTCCCTTCTCTTTGAGCGTACAGCCATTCGTATGCACATCAAAGTCGGATGACTGGACTTCCTTTTTATTGATTACCCGGAAGATCACCCTGTCTACCAACAGCGGTTTGAAAACCTCGGCCAGATCCAGCGCCAGAGAATATCGCCTTGTACCCGGTTCATGCAAAAAGCTGATCGTGGGATTGAGCTGGGTATGATAGATCATATCCAGACAAAGCGTGTAGCACATCATATTTCCGAAAGAGATCAACGCATTTACCTCATTGAGCGGCGGCTGTTTTGTCCGGCTGCCCATAGCAAGATCCGACAAAATGATATCAAAAGCATCATAATATGTTTGTCGGATATTGCCCTCTATACCCATGAGTTCATCAATCCGGATACTTTCCCCTATAGAAGCCCGGTACATTTCGATACGCTCAATTTCCCGATCAAGATCCTTTTCCCGATTGGCATAGTACCGTAGATTTCGGAGCATATTGGCGCTGGCTCCGTCAATCAACCGGCAGGCTATATCCTGCCTGCGCTTTTTATCATAGTACGCCAATGTCTGCTCCACCTGCATCTTGCCCGCCAATAGGTAGTCTTTGGGCATAAACGAGCCTGTGTAATGCTCATAGTAATCAAAAAAATGTACGGTTATCCCGTTTTTTGCCAGAAAATTGTACAAACTCGAGTTAGCATCCAGTGCCCCGAACACATACAGATCACTCACCCCTTCCACGGGTATATACTTGGGTGCTTGCTCATTGCCGTCCTCATCCGTCGCCACAAATTTGAGGGTATTGTCCTTTCGGCTCAGACGGCCGGGGTTGAATAAGTAGAATGTTTTTCGCATAGGGTAAACTCAGAATAAAAGTCAGCACCGGGATTACACAGATTTAAAGATTACCGGGATCAATAATCCTTGTAATCCAATAATTCATCAAATCCCGGAGCTGACAGTCTTTTTATTGATCAGCCTCTTGAACTGCAAACTTGTGGCTTCAAAATTCAATAACAAACCCACTTCCAGCTTAAATGCCTCAAGATAATTTTTAGCCTGGGCCAAATGAACATCTTCCAGCTTAACCAAGGCTTTTAACTCAACAATGATACAGTCACTTACTAGAAAATCCACTCTCCTTGTGCCTATGTACTCATTCCGATAATAAATCGGCATCTCCACTTCTCTTCCATAAAGGAGTCCATTATACTGAAATTCGATTTCCAACGCTCTCTGATAGATCACTTCCTGAAAACCATTGCCAAGCTCACTATGCACTCGCATAGCGCTTCCGATTATTTTATGGGTAATCTCTTCAAATTGAAAAACCTTCATGGCCAAAAATATAGTCTTAAAAAAATATTTCTAAATCCTGTTAATCTCACAATCAAATAAATCCCGGTGCTGACAATTAACCCTCCTCACCGCTCCAGCAAAAGTCAAAATAGCTGCATGATTTACAAATCGTCTTTTTTACCAATACAGGACATTGATCACTCTCAATAATCTGCCGGATCTCTGTCTCCCAGCGTTGAATTTCGGTGATATCATCTTCGGTCAATTCAACAAATTGCCGGTGTCTCGTCTTTGGATATTCAATAATACCGGTTACTCCCTCTATTCCGTTGCGTTTCAGAATATAGATATAGTATTTCACCTGAGCGACATGGGCATTTTCAACTTTATCCGATTTTTTTACTTCATGAATTACCTTTTCGCGGGCATCAAAAAAATCAATCTTCACTCCATCAATTTCCAGTTCGGTATATTTCTCAGACCGTTGGGGATAGGAATTTTCACCGATCAGCTTACCTTCATATACGATATCAGAGGTATGTTCCATACGGATACCATTGGCATGGAGCCAAAGTTCCCGGCTGCAGACATGATAGAGGTTGATGAGGGTGGCGTTGATGTGCATGAATCAGATAAAATAAGAGTCACTAAAAGCCTCAGAGTTAAGCCCTGTTGTATAATCATAAAGTTTCCCCTTTTCACGATTATCGTTAAAGTATGAGAAATAAAAATAACCATACTCTTCTTTACCGAACAGCTGTATCTCTCCGTAATCTTTAGAATACGAAATCAGCGAAAAGCAAAACTTGGACATAATTGCCTGCAAGGTTTTAAAATTCATTTTTTGAGCAATGTCAAATCCATTGTTATTTTTTCGGTTGATGATCTGCTGTTCTATTTGTGCTGTATAAAGTTCCCAAACTGATTCTCCGTTAATAGCCAAAGTCATTCCGTTGTCAAATTCATGCTCAACAGGTGTAATACCATAGCGCTCCAAAAAAGCTAAATCATCCGATGTAAAAATCGCATCGTTTTTACCAGTCTCAGCTCCCTCAACATATACAGGGATAAATAAAGGAACAAACACAGTCTTATTATCCTGCTCAATAATTTGAAACTCTTTGTCTACATCGGTATAACGTAGTTCGCTAACCAACTCTTTATAGCCACTGATTGAATTTTTAAAAAGGGGATTATTACTGTCATCAATGCTTAGTAAAACCTTTTCATAGAGTCGCTTAAAATCTTTAGTTTGTAAAACTTCCTGTCGCTCCCCTATCGACATTTCATTTGTTTTTTTGTATCGATGATCTTTCCCATACAGTACTCGCGCATCATCTATATGAAACAAATATACTTCGCAACAATTTTTAGCGGCATTTCTGTTTACTCTACCCGCAAGTTGCTCATCGGAATCGAGTAGCGAAATGTTTTTGAATCCCAGATCCATATCAATATCGACTCCAGCTTCTACAACTTGCGTGGTAATGAGGAGAATGTTGATTTGATCACTTGTATTTCTTTTAATATAATTGATAATTTCTCGTCTTCTGGATTCTAAAATAGTACCCGACAGTACAAAGACTTTATCAAAAAAATCATTCTGCTGAAAAAGTCTTTGAAAGGCTGAGGCAGATTTTTTATAGATAAACTCTACGATTGTTTTTACAGACCCATTCTGCTCTGCGTAGGCTCTTGACTTTTCTTGTACTGCCCGAGCCAGTGTTTCTAAATCAATTTTATCCTGATGATATAATTCAAAGTTAAAAGATACCCTGCTGCTGAAATTAACATTAGTCATGTACTGTTGAGCATTCGGCAATAAATCTACAAACGGAACCATGTCCGTAAATCCTACTTTAAGATTGCTGATTTTAGGAAGTGTAGCTGACATCAGCACAAACCGGATGTTGAAATAATGTGCATACTTCTCAATGAAAAAAAGCATCTTATCCCAAATGCCAGGGTTGTACGATTGTAACTCATCTATCACTACAATGGAGTTTGCCAACCGGTGCAACAAGTAATTTTGCTCTTTACTGTTTGTTTTCAGAATATCAAAAAACTTGACATGCGACATCAATGTCAAAGGATATAAAGCAAAAAGGTTGTCGATAAAGTCTTTCTTTTCATCTCCATACAGACCATCCTTCGTATCTTCTTTGTCCTTTTTATCTTGCTTAGAGGCAAAAGGTGCTTTAGAATGTAATTCAACGATTTCATCGTCTTTCAATCCCATACTTTCTTTCAGAGAAGCAAAAGTCTGGGTAATGAGTGTTGTAAAAGGGAATACATAAAATACTTTGTTTAGTTCCGGATTGGTCAATAAAAGCTCTGCTACCGTTAATGCTGATAAGTTTGTTTTGCCTCCTCCAGTAGGAGCTTCCAGATAAAACAATCTTTTAATATAATTTTCCCTAATATTACGCACCGTTTCAACAGCCATTTGCTTACGCAAAAAATTCAGGTTTGCATTTGTTCTATCCGAAGGAAAATCCAATTGATGTGTTTCTAAATCCTTATACACATCCACATTGTGCTTATAACTTCTCAGGTGTTGAGCAATTTCCTCAATACGTTCTCTGCTATCGAATATGCCAAAGTCATCGGTCTTTGCGGACGAAGTATCGTTGCCATTCATATACTCATGGGTAGCGAGATAATCCGATGCGGTAAGCAATGAGAAATTGAGCTTGATAAGGGCGAAAAGCGGAAATGGAACATTGGGTAGTTTTCCTGCAACAGCACCATACCACAACGATTCAATGTTCGCATAAATATTGGACAACATCTTTTCATCAATGTTATCCAACTGATATAATAAAAGGTACTTCTTTAATTCAGCTAATACTTCTTTAAATCGGGTAAACAATCCATCTCTCTGGATTATATCATATAAAGCCGGACTATGATGTTGTAAAATAGTGTATGCAAAAAAGAAACCATGACCGATCAGTTTTACTCTTTCCTCTTGGCTAAAAGATGACTTTAAAAGAATATTAATATGATAGCTCAGGAAAATAAATGTTCCTAAATACGAATGACCATGTGAGGGGCTTAGAGCATTGTTTTGCATTGTTCTAAAGCCTTTGTGTTTCATTCTTTTGACCTGAAAGTTTTCATTGACTTTGCCAAAGTCATGAAACACAATAGCATGGACCAGCAACGTTTTTAAGAATCCTGCAGCCTCTTCATTCTTCCAGTCTTTTGTATACTCAATAATCAATTGGTCAATGGTAGTATCTAAACCATGCGCAATCACTAACTGACTGGCATAGGTGTTGACCAATTGAATATGTTCATACAACAATTCTGCTTTTTTATCTTGGTGTATATGCGCCCAATATTGCTTATGGTTTATAAGAATATCTTGCGCCTTAGGAGCTTCTGATAGTATTTGTGCAAAGCTTTTCAAATTCTCAGAATAGTTGTATTGTCTTTGTGTGCTTTTTGTTTTCCAGAGAGTACAGATTGGGTATTCGGGAACTTTCCTTAATCTTCCAATCTGTAAAAGCAAAATCATTCATTTTATACTGCATCAGGTTTTCGTCAAAACCCACCGGCAATCTTTCAAAGTAGCTAAACGAACCTCCTATCAATGTAAAATCAAAACTCACTTCTGCTTCTACTATCTGTTCTCTGATAGTGCCAGACTTTATAAACAGACTATCAATTGAAAAATTTGTCTTGTGATCGAATATCTTATAATCCCATTCCTCAGGATTCTCTATCCATGCCTGAAATTCATTTTTTCCAAGATAGGGGATAAATTCAGCGGATTGGTTCAAAATATATTGATGCAGTTTTGCTTCGACTTCATTATCCAAATTTAATAAGAGATAGCACCTATATGATGGACGTACCAGCATAGTTTCTTCAATCAGCAAATTGCCATCGGCATTGGCATACCCCACTCCATTGGTATACTTGACCGATGTTTTCTGGTAATTGCCTCTCTCATGTTCCTGTGGTTCAATAGCAACAAGTAAATGGTGTAATTGCTTGTAGTACTCCGGCAACTCTCCTTTCCTTTTATAACCTTCCAGCCCGGCTATCGCTCCCAAAATCCCCAGCAAGGCGGGCTTATGCAACATGTTGTAGGAAAGCTGCAAGCCCACATTGTAATCCGGCTTTTTGAAGAAGGCAAAATCGGCTTTCAGGTCAAATGAAATCAGTTTTTCATTCGCCATAGTAAATTAATTTAGCTCATTTTTCAAAACACCTTCGGGAAGATTGGTCACATCGGTCACCGCGGAGTTATAGTAAATTTCTATTTTTTCAATTTCCTTTTTTACACTTTCTTTTTGCAGAAGAGCGGTAACTTTTGAAAAATCTATTTCTCTATTTTGTCCTTCTTTTTTGATTACGGAAACCAATTCTACAAAAGACGGTAGTACTTGTTTGGAACTTTCTTTTAGCTGTACCCAAAATAATACTTCGTTTTCAACTCCAGACTTGGCGGCAGAATCATAAAACGTTGCTCCGTTTCGTAATGCTTCTTTCAGTTTTTCTATATCTGATGTGGATAGTCCGCCACATTCTGCTGTCTTGCATAGTTCTTCCAGATTGCGGGGATTGATGGAAAAGTGATGAACATAATGCCCTTCCTGTAATTTGAACTGTGAACCCAAAGTGGTTTGCATAGAATCGGCGCTCTTTTCACTGGAGTTTCGGAAGGGAGAAGAAATTTGCTCGGAATAGATGAAACCTTCTTCAAATCGGTTTATACCGTGTGTAATCTGGGTAGTGCCATGCAGGGAAAGATTTGCGTCTTTACTTGCAAAGGTGCCACCAAACAAACGAACATCTATACAAGTCAGCAAATTAGCCAGAATAGTTTTTCTTGCTTTTACGGCTTCTTTTTTATCCGATTTAGGAAACGCACCAAAATACTTGACATAGGTTTGGTCCAGATCTCTTGGCTGCATTTCTTCATTCAAACTTTTGAAATAAAATACCTTTTCTTCCGTAAAGTTTTTCACCAGATAATTTCTGACGGTATATTTTAGAGCTTTGTCAGTGGCATATACTGTTCCGTCAGGAAGTGTACGTGGTTGATGGGTAAAATCAGCGTTGTAATTTGCGTTGTTCGCTTTGATAATGGCACATCCGAATACCCGGTTATTGAAAGTTTGACTCATAACTATTCGTATATTTTAATTTATTTTGATGATTAATGATTTAGTTTTCTTCCTCCACCAAGATTTCAGTGTTTTCTTCTGATTCTTTACTGCTAAACAAGGCATTGGGAGAGAAGACACCCGAAAGAATAGTAGGGATCAACTCTCGTACGTTGGTGGTAGTTTCGTAGCCCAGTACTTGTGAAAAAGGATTTCTAAAATTGGATGAAAAATTTTCATGTTTGTAAGAATCAAATAAACGAGAAATGGCTTTATTCAATTCTTTAGAATGAACTTGCTGCATGAAGGGTTCCAGCCTTTTATAGCTTTTATCAGCTGTTTTGCTTTTCGATAGCAAATAATAGATGATCTGCCCTACAGCAAACGCGTATTCTTCGTCTGTACTTATGTTTGCTTCTCCTTTGGCAAGCTTTTCTATAAATCCGCGATTGGCTAGTAATTTATTCCCCATAGTTTGATTATGTTTTGCATTTATAAAATTGTTTGTAATGCTATACCAGATATTTAATTTTTGACGAACGCTTCGGCCTTGTGTATGAAATCCGTTTTTAATTTCGTCTAAGCGCAGATCTTCCAAAATTGTGTCTCGTAAAATGTCAGCGAACATCAATGAAGTCACAGCCTGTCTTTTGGACTTGTAAATAAAATCATAGAAAGCTTTTCTATATCGTACTATCTGCAGGTAGGTTATATCGGACTTGCAATACTTGCTTTCTATATCATCGAAGTACTTGTACTGATAGGCTCCTGTCTTCGTTTTTGTAATCAGGTTATTGTTAAATACTGGTTGTAGTACTGCTTGCTGAAAATGAAAGACATTTTTTATGACCTGTTCATTCCCCCCCTCAAAGTAGTCTTTGATTTCCCAGCTTTTTCCTGTTTCGTCTTTTAACAGGTATTCAAATTTCGAGACAAAGTCAAAGTCTTTAATTTCACCCCTGTCATAGAACAGTAAATAGTAATTTCCAAAACCTTCCTGATACTTTTCGTACAACTCTTCTATTATTTCCTTGTAACCTATTCTGTTTCCATTCTCTGCTTCCCTTTTGAATATTTTAATTGAAGCCTCTTTTAAACTTTCTCCTGCCTTTACCTTGATTTCATCCTGGTGAATAAAAACAGGTAATGGTTTGGGGAGAATGTTTCGCCCCATGATCTCCTGAAAGTCGTATAAATCTTTTGCTTCCCTTGCCGAGACTCGATTGGCAATATCAAAACTGGCTGACTGATGCGTCAGAAAAGGCTTTTTGGTAGGATAACCGTTGAAAAAATCACTGGTTCCATATACTTCATTGTCTATTGTCTTATTGTGATCATTGGTATTAAATAGCTTATCTGCCAAGTAAACCGCATTAGCTTCAGCATATTTTTCAATAGGTACGTCTAAATAGAAAATTACATATTCTGCATCTTTGACCTCTTTATAGTCAGGAATCAAACTAAGCCATTGGTTATACTTATCCTCACTGTCAAGTACTGCCTGAAAAACTTTCGCTAATTGCTTATCTTTTTCATCTTCAATAAGATCAATGGATTTTTCAAAATAGCTTCCTATTCTTTCATAAACCTGACTTTTACTATTGCTTTTATACTTTTCTCCGCCGGTCAGGTTTTCCCTCTTAATGGCTACACAATACGGAGAACAGGAGTGAATTGCCTTAATGGGTAAGTCAAAACACTTATTGGTATTGACGCACCAGGAGAGCTGCGAAAGCATACCTACTTTATTCAGCAAAGTAATGTCTTCCGGATTTTGCTCTTTCTTTTTAGTATAGGCATATCTGAATGAAGTGTCAGAAATTGCCAATGCTCCATTGTCTCTTATAATGTTCAATAAGATGTGTAGTCCTTCTTTAGGTTTAAGCCCTAAAGATTTCATGTCGGCATCTAGGCCTGATATAAAGTTTGATATTACTTTTATCATGATTCAACAATGTCTTTTAACATTAAAAATGTCTGTTCTGAATTAAAATCGGCCTTATCAAACCATTCTTCGAAAATAAATTCTGAATATATAGTTTTCAGATAACCCACATACAATAGAAAATCGTCCCAATCCATTGTACTGCTATCGCTTACTACATAATAAAAACTCTCCATTTTTATATTTTTAAACAAAAATACAAAAATGTCATAATAAAGCTATTTTGTAGTCTTATTTTTTATCCTATCGTTTTTTATTGTTATTTTTATGTTGTCAGTATTTCAACTTTAGCCCAATCGCACAATTGTTGAATTGAAATTAATAAAGCTATTTTGTTGAAATACTGATATTTATCATATATCCTACTCTTTTTTACCGCTCTTACAAGCAATCAAAACTACCACCCAACCAGGTTCACCTGATAATTATAGGGTAGTACTGATGTATTATGGGTTGTTTTAAGTAAAAGCCGCATTATATAAAATAAAAAACAAAACAATTCTACCCAGCCCATACGCCCTTGACCAGCAAATTGTTTTAAAATGTTGAAAACTTTTAAAACAACTAATCAACCACTTACAATTGTGTAAAATTTCAACATTCTGACAGGAAGGCAACTAAAAAAGCCGACAATTGTCGGCTCTCTGTATATCATCAAGTTTTTAACCTTGCCGGTTTTGTAAAAAGAGAATCCTATTTCACTTTTTCTTTCTTGCTCTTTTTGCTTTCATCCTTTCTGCGGGCGCCTCTGGCTATCAGCGCAGCGCCAATCGCCGTACCGGCTGCCAATGCTCCGGCTATAGCCAGCCGGCGACCTCTTGTTTCAGAGCTGTCATGTCTCCAGCCTCCGCTGATGCTGGCATACTCCCGCATAGGATCGTACAGATTGCCTTTGGTCGGAAAGCTCGGTTCTTTGGTGAAATGATGCTTGTAAATCAGCTTTCTGTACTGGCGGTTAAAGCTTCTTGGCACAAACAGCCTGGTCAGCAGAAGCGGCATACGGCTGACACTGCCGATAGATACCTCTTCCCGAGGATTGTCAAACAGGCTTATAATGCTTCTGGCCACATCATCTGCATCTCTGGCAGGTCCGGGTGCCTGTACTTCCTGCCCCATATAGTTGGCAGAATGCTGAAACAGCGGAGTATCAACAATACCTGGCAATACCGTACACACATGAATACCTGCACTGTCAGCAAGCTCCTGCTGCAAGGCAAGGCTCAGACCCCTGATCGCAAATTTGCTGACCGTAAATGGCAGGGCAAACGGCTGACCGGTACGACCAACAATCGCTGATATATTGATCAGAATCCCTTCATTGCGGGCCTTGAAATGTGGTATTACGGCTCTTGCCCCATGCAGATAGCCAAACAGATTGATATCGATCACCCGGCGTATATCATCCATAGGCGTATCTTCAAAGCGCCCCAGCACGGACACTGCGGCATTGTTGATCCATACATCGATCTTGCCGAACTGACGAATAGCGGCTTCCGCCATTCTGTATACATCATGCTCATAGGTTACATCAAGAGGAAAAGCCAGAGCACGTCCGCCCAGACGAACACACTCCTGCTCCAGCGCGAGCAATGCGTTTTCACGCCTGGCTCCCAATACCACGGCATAGCCAAGACGGGCGCATTCCAGAGCGGTAGCCCTGCCGATTCCGCTGGATGCCCCCGTTATTACAACTACTTTGTCCGAGTTAGTCATACCGATTAGATTATTGTTTGTGTAAATGTTGAATTGTTTCCAGACTAACCTCCGCCTGCTTCGGATTGTTTTCAGGTCTCTAGTATCGGACTGGTCAAAGCCGGCCTGTAATGAGGAACCTTTTTACTAAAAAATTTCTTATAAAAATCAAGGTTTTTGCTGGCCTGTCGTTTAATTCGTATATTTACTGATTGATTTGATAAAATCAGAATGGCGAAAAAAGCCCCCGTCCGGGAGCGCCATTTCACAACTGACCGTACAACATTATGCTTACACTAACATCACTATTCCTGTTTCTGGGATCTCTGGGCATGCAAGAGCTTATTGTCATCTTCCTTATTATCATCGTTTTGTTCGGTGCAAAAAAAATCCCTGAGCTGGCAAGAGGCCTGGGCAGAGGTATCCGCGAATTCAAAGACGCCTCCAAGGAAATAAAAGATGAAATCGAACAGGGAATCAAAGAGGAAAAGAAATAATTTACAGGAACATTGAAGTCTTACCATTCGTTAACCGGGGTCAGAGAAGACCTTACTAAAGGAATAATAACCTGCCGTTCATTAACCGAGCGGTATATTGATACAATCAGGAAAAAATCCAATCTGAACGCGTTTCTGGATGTATATGAAGAATACGCGCTTCAGAAAGCTGATGAAGTAGACCGCAAACTGGCCAATGGCACTGCCGGCCGGCTTGCCGGAATGGTCGTAGGCATCAAGGATGTCCTGTGTCTGAAAGGATTTCCGCTGAGTGCAGGCAGTAAAATGCTGGAAGGATTTGAATCCCAGTTTACCGGCACCGCTATTCAGCGCCTGATCGATGAGGACGCGATCATTATCGGCAGACAAAACTGCGATGAATTTGCCATGGGCTCATCCAATGAAAACTCAGCTTATGGTCCCTCGCTCAATGAAGCCGATACCAGCCGTGTACCGGGAGGAAGCTCCGGTGGTTCGGCCGTTGCTGTGCAGGCCGATCTGTGCCTCGTTTCCCTTGGTTCCGATACCGGAGGTTCCGTACGTCAGCCGGCCGCGTTTTGCGGAGTTGTAGGTCTGAAGCCGACCTATTCCCGGATTTCACGCTACGGACTGATCGCCTATGCGTCCTCATTTGACAGCATCGGCATCATCAGCAAATCGGTCGAAGACGCTGCTTTAGTACTCGAGATTATTGCCGGACCGGATGATTATGACAGCACCGTATCCTTCCGTCCGGTGCCTGCTTATTCACAAAATCTCGGATTTGAAGGCAAAGCCCGGATAGGTTATTTGCGTACTGCTCTTGAGAGTGAAGGCGTAAGCGAAGAGATTCGCGAAAATACGCTGGCCATACTTGAAGACCTTAAAAATGACGGCCACACAGTAGAGGCATTTGACTTTCCGCTGATGGATTACATACTTCCGGCATACTATATTCTCACTACTGCCGAAGCAAGTTCCAACCTTTCGCGCTATGATGGCGTAAAATTCGGATATAGAAGCTCTCAGTCACGTGATCTGGAAAGCATGTACAAAAAAACACGCTCCGAAGGATTTGGCGATGAAGTAAAACGAAGAATTATGCTGGGAACCTTTGTGCTTAGCGCCGGATTTTATGATGCCTACTATACCAAGGCTCAGAAAGTAAGAAGATTAATAAAAGAGGAAACGGAAAAGATTCTTTCCAAATATGATTTCCTGATTATACCAACTACTCCGACTACAGCGTTTAAACTGGGAGAGAATACGGCAGACCCCATTTCGATGTATCTGGCCGATGTATTTACGGTACAGGCCAATCTATCCGGAATTCCTGCCATATCGATACCCAATGGAAAAGACAGCCAGGGGCTTCCTATCGGTCTGCAAATACTGACCAGACCCTTTGAAGAGCAAAACCTATTGGCTTTCTCCAGGGTTCTACTGGAAAAAAAACTGAACTATGCTTAAACAGACAACCGGCTGGATAACTGTCCTGACTACAGTTATTTTATTATCTGCGGGATACATGCCTGTGCGGGCGCAGGAAGAGGAAGAAGTGGAAATAGCGGAAGAAATCATCGGTATTATCGAAGAGATCCCCTATTATTCAACTGAAGTTTCCGATGAGCTGATCAAAGACCGTTTGCAGTGTCTGCAAAACAAGATTCAGCTTTCCTACAATCCACAGATCAGATCCTTTATTGACTACTTCTCAAAGAGAAACAGAAATTACCTCACCATTATGGAGCAGAGGAAAAATATCTATTTCCCGATTTTTGAGGAGTATCTCAAAAAGCACGATATGCCGGATGAACTGAAATACTTATCCATAGTAGAATCAGGCCTCAACCCCAAAGCGATTTCCAGAGCAGGAGCAGCCGGTCTCTGGCAGTTTATGCCGAGTACAGGAAAAATCTATCATCTGCGTCAGGATACCTATATTGATGAGCGGCTCGATCCCTATCTGGCCACCGAAGCCGCCTGCAAATACCTGAAGCAGCTTTACAATATTTTCAATGACTGGGAGCTTGCTCTCGCTTCCTACAATTGTGGTCCGGGCAATGTACGCAAAGCCATCCGCAAATCAGGCTATAAGGAAAGCTTCTGGGGGATCTACAACCATCTGCCCAAAGAAACACGGGGGTATGTTCCCCAGTTTGTGGCAATCATGTATGTCATGAACCATCTGGATGATTATGGCTTTGAGAAAGTGTTGCCCGAATATGCCATGGAGTTTGACACGGTCCGCATAAGCCAGACGATTAATATTGATATGCTCTGTCAGTATCTGGGTATTTGCAGAGACGATGTCAGCAAGCTCAATCCCGGTCTCAGACAGGAGCTTATTCCCGGCTATCTGAATTATTCACTGCGTCTGCCAGCCGATGTCATGGCCACTCTGCATGCCAACCGTACCGCTATTCTGGATAGTTGTCTGGTGCCTGAAGTGGCAAAGATCGCTTACGAAGAAAGCATACAACCGGCCAAAATTGTCTATACAGTTAAGAAAGGAGACTACCTTGGCAAAATTGCGGAAAAGCACCGGGTGAGTGTAAACGATATCAGGCAGTGGAATAAGCTGAAGCAAAATACGGTATACGTAGGACAGAAAATCGTTATTCATACAAAACAGCCAGTATCTGCACCTAAGGCGGCAGTTGCTCAGACAACTTCCGTACCGGCCGGAAAAACCGGAGGAAGCAGCGCTCCAACAACCCGTAGCAGCACATCAACTGTAAAAAGTCAGTCGGACTCCGGCTCACTGAAAATATACCATGAGGTAAAACCCGGAGACAACCTCCACAGGATTGCCGAACGCTATGATGTAAGTGTCAGCGATATCAAGGAGTGGAACAAGCTGAGCTCAACCGTAATCAATGTAGGACAAAAGCTGGTGATCAACAGCAGTACCGAGCCGGGCGGACAGCATCAGGAAAAAAGCAATGCTGTACCAAAGGTCTATCAGGTGCAACCCGGAGACACGCTCTGGTCGATCTCCAGAAAATATGAAGGCCTGACGGTAGAAGAGATCAAAAAGAAAAACAATCTGAAAGACGAAAATATCAAGCCAGGTATGAAATTAATACTTGGCTGAGATCTCCCCCGAGGCAATCTGAAAATATAATATACTTCCAGACCTCTCTGTTACGACCGGAGAGGTTTTTTTATGTTCCAACAGATGCCAGAAGCTTTTGCATCAGGAGCACAATAATAATTATTACGGCAATGATAAGCCCGTAGAAAATACCAAAGGCAATATTTCTTCGGTTAAGGACAGTCATGGATACAGCCGCTGTAACAAGAAAAGCCATAAAACCCAGATTGATCAGAACGTTATTCTTTTCGATCGGAAAAGTTACGGCAACCAGATAGCTCAGACCGGCACAGACAAGTGCGGTCAGCCCTCTGATCAGAAACATCTTTGCAGTCATGATAATCTGTAAATAAAATAAAACGGACACTTACCGGAGAGCCTGCAAAATAATCACAAATCGGACGGGATAAAAAAATTAAGTGTATAAAGTTTAAGCCTGGACCTCCTGCACATTTTCCGGGTCGCAGTGCTCAGTTTCCAGCCTGGAAAATAAACAATGATTACAACTCACACACTACCTGACAGTAGCACTCCGTATCAAAATCTGCTTACCATCAGAATGCCGGCAGGCACCGTATCTGCTAGCTGTCCGGAAAAGAAAAAAGTGATTTTTATTTCGGAAATCTGAACAAACAGACAGGTTTATCTGCTTAATGTATATACAAAGGATTCCGGAAGCTTAAAAACTCAGCTTGCCATCCCCCGGTTGGAGGATAGCAAAACTGACAAAGTAAAAAGTCGTCGATGTGTAATAAACCCCTTAAACTATTAACATCGAATCGTCAGCTAATATATTAAAAAATTATAGTTTGTCAATATTCAATATAGATATTCATCGACAATATCCTTTCATGATTTGAAAAATCCAATTTTTTATTTAAAAAAGCAAAATTGTGCGATAAAGCAAAACTGTTAAACACTTCATACAGTATTGCTATTATATTTATAAGCAGGACTGCCTGCTTAGTATAAGTAAAGAAGATTAGTTGAATAGAACACGAAGCTATGGAAGCAATAAATTCTGATAAAATACTGGAGATCGGCGAAAGCGACAAGGTCGCGGTCGAAAGGATCAAGAACTGGGTTATGATGATTTGTCGCAAGAAGTGCAACGATTCGAACAAGATCTATGTTTCTCCCTACCAGTATACCAATACGAAAGGAGAGCATATATCCAAAACAATCATATGTGTAAGCGACAACCTGCCGGAAGGACCGGTTATACAGATTCCCAAGCCACTCAACGATGTGAGCCTGGAGGATTTGCTGGGATGTTATTCACTTATCAACTATTGCAAATAAAACCGAAACATATGTTTTCAGGAAACTCCTTTTTTGATATAGGCTTTTTACTTCTTCCTGACAGCAGGGAAGAGGATCAAAAGAACAAAAACGTGAGCCGGAATATGTTTTAAGTGACATATGAGAGTATTGTTAGTCGGAGCGATTGTTTATCGAGACTTTTTCGACAAATCGTAGCCCTGACTTACCGTCAGAATCAAGAAATGTAAGGAAGAAAAGTGCGGTAAAGTCATTTTTATCGTGCTTTTCCTTTATTTATACCTTCCTCTGTGCTGTTACCGGATTTGTGTATGAAAAGTGCCGCACATACAAAATCGCCGATCAGGATATTTATTGCAATACAGTTGCATTAAAAAACTCTTCTTTCGTATTTTTGCTTTTCAATCTCATATATGAAAATCATACTGGCGGCTCTTCTGTTTTTTTATTTTATTCCGGTGCACGCCCAGAACCAGTATGTCATCTCGGGTACAGTTACAGACTCGGAAACGGCTTTGCCTATCGCTGCGGCCTCCGTGACCATACAGGAGACTGGTACCGGCGGCTATACAGACGATGAAGGCTTTTTCCACATTCATTATCTCAGAAGGGGGCGTTATCACCTTCATTTCAATGCTTTCGGATATGAAACTGTCCATTTGGACATCCGGCTTGACTCTGCCGATCTGCAGCTCCGGATACAAATGAAACCTACTGCGCTTGAGCTGAAACAGATTGTGATTGAAGGTGAATATCTTAAAACCAGAGAGGAAAAACGCTCCCTCTCAGCCAATCTCGCTGATCAGGACTTTATCCTGAAAGCGCAGGGCAATACACTGGCAGAAGCGCTGGAAAAAATCCCCGGTGTCAATAGCATCAATACCGGTGTGGGCATCAGCAAACCTGTTATCAGAGGCATGTTTGGCAACCGTATTATTGTAACTGAAAGCGGTATCAAACAGGAAGGCCAGCAATGGGGTATTGATCATGGGCTGGAAATTGATCAGAACGAAGCTGGGACGGTTGAAATCCTTAAAGGTCCGACCAGTCTTCTCTATGGCTCTGACGGTATGGGAGGTATAATCAGCATCAAACCGGCAGGACCACCGCCGCCTCATACAATAGCTGGCTCATTGCGGACTTTCTATAAATCCAATAACGGGCTATACGGAATAGCCGGGACCGTATCGGGCAGAAATCTGAAAAACTGGTACCGGGTTTCTTATTCAAGACAGGATTACGGTGATTACAGAGTGCCTGCAGACACCTTTACCTATCTGAATTTTAAACTGCCTATACACGACCAACGACTCAAGAACACAGCAGGAAACATTGAAAGTATAAGTGTCACAGCAGGCACGTTGCGATCATGGGGTAAAAGCACGGTCAAAGTAAGCAACTTTCGTCAGAAGGCAGGTTTTTTTGCAGGTGCCATCGGCATCCCGGGAGCCTATTCGCTGAGGGATGATGGCAACCCAAGAGATATAGCGCTACCCAGTCAGCAGACAGACCATTTTAAAATAGTTGTTAACAATGAACTATTTATCAACCAAAACTGGCTTGAGCTGGATCTTGCCTATCAGAATAATAACCGCTCTGAACGTTCATACGCACATTCTCACAACATTAATCAGAGCCTTCCGGACAGTGATATCGCTCATCACTGGATACTTCAGACGGGAACACTTAATGCTATGTATCATTATGCCATCACCGATAATCTGAATCTGATTAGTGGCATAAGCAACGAATGGCGGCATAATAGTATGTCTGGTTTTGAGTTTCTGCTTCCCCGCTACCAGAGCAGAACACACGGTCTGTTTACTTTTGCCCGCTATGATGCTTCTCCGGCACTTACAATCAACGGAGGCTTACGTTTTGATGCCGGATATTATGCGATCAGTGGGTTCTCCGAAATTGTGCGTGATCTCAACGAGCAGCCAATCGACACGATCGATTATGTATCAGATATTGACCGTTTATTCTACAACTGGTCGGGAGCAATCGGCGCCTCCTGGGTCTCGCAGGACAACCACTGGAATATTAAAGTAAATGCCGGAAGGGCTTTCCGTTTGCCCTCCATACCTGAGCTGTCTGTCAACGGTGTGCACCACGGCACGTCCCGGCATGAGAAGGGCGACTCTCTGCTCAATCCCGAAAGAGGCTATCAGCTTGATCTTGCTCTCCGATATCTCCGGCGCAATCTGATCTTTCAGCTATCCCCGTTTTTTAATTACTATCTCAACTACATCTATCTGCGGCCTACAGTCTCTTTTTCTCCGTTACCGGACGGCGGACAAATCTATCAGTATACGCAGTCTCAGGCGTATTACAGTGGTGCAGAAGGCACCATCGAGTGGCACCCGCTATCCTGGATACACGCTGAAACCGGCGCAGAATATCTGTATACATATAATCCGGAATCAGGACTTCCACTTCCTTTTATTCCTCCCTTTAGCATACGACAGGAAGTCGAGCTAACCCTTGTTCCGGCACTGGGTCCTCTTATTTCTCCTTATCTGGCACTGGCCTACCAATGGACTGCTGCTCAGAACAGAGTTGACCGTAATGAAAAGACAACACCGTCGTACCAGCTGGTAAACTGTGCCCTGGGCAGTGGTATCCGTATCGGAAATCAGGTATTCAATATTCTGATAGGAGTCAATAATCTCTTCAATGAACAGTATCTGAAGCATACCAGCCGCTACCGGATACTTTCCATCCCTGAACAAGGCAGAAACTTTATGATCAGCATCGCCTATCCTTTGGAAAAAACGATCAAAAGAAATTAAAATGAAACATTGTTGCGTATAAAAAATCTTAATATTATAATTGCAACAGCATTGCAAAAACATTCATACTATGAAAAACACTATTTACTCATTTATCCTCGTCCTTGCCATCGCAGGCTTCACATCCTGCAAAAAAGATGATGACAACAAGAAAAAAGACACCACGGCTCCCGTAATTGAAAAAGTGCTTATTAACGGGAAAACAGACAGTGACCATATTCATTTGCATCCGGGCGATGAGCTTGAGCTTGAAATTCACTTCTCGGACAATGAAGAACTGAAAAGCGCTAAGGTAGAAATCCACCACGCCGGAGACGGGCATTCGCACAGAATGAACGCCGTTCCGTTTGCCTATAATTCTATTCTGGAACTAAGCGGCAAGCAGGCCCATGAGCATCTTGATATCCATATTCCTGACAATGCTGCCGATGGTGAATATCATCTGACTGTACAGGCAATTGATGCCTCCGGCAATGAATCTGTCTTATATTTTGCCGAGCTTGAGGTCGAGACGCACTGATTCTCCTTTAGTGATAACCACACCTGTAAAAGCCTGAGCATTCAGGCTTTTTTTATTAACAATAGATTTCGATTATAAAAAGTATAAAAAATCTCTATATATTTATACTCATAAGCAACCAGTTTCCCTGTTCGCTTTCAGAAACTTAGCATTTGATGCTTCGTATTATGAGAAGACCTTTCAGCCATCGTGGTCAGAAGCGATAAACTTATCTTTGTACCGTTGTTTATGGTGTATGCCAGGATTGTAATTAGTACTGTATTGCTGCTGTTGTGCAAAATGGCCTCTGCGCAGGTTTCGGCAGTGTACACACTGGCTCCTCAACAATTCTTCAATCATTATTACCTGATCAATCCTGCCAATGAATCGCTGGAAAACCGCCTGCATCTGGCAGCCGGCAACCGATCGATGGTCGGGGTATTTTCCGGAATCGGAAGCTCATACGGCAACATCCGGTATACCGGATACAACCGGGCCCGGACCCAGGCCAATACAGTTGGATTGCATATCTCCAATATGCGGCGAGGCGAGTATATCCAACTCAACAAGATTCATTTTCGCTACGCGCTTACTATTGCCCTTTCTGAAAATACCTATATCTCCGCGGGCGTGTCAGGCGGGCTCATCAATTATCGTCTGGCAGCATCTCAGGCGAGCGCAGGCGGCTCTGCCCTCGGTCCGGACCTGGCAGCCGGAATCTGGCTGCTCTCCGATAAATTTCAGGCAGGGATATCCATGATGCAATTGCTCAACACCGGACTTCAGCCCCTCAATGAACGACTTGAGCTCAGACGATATATCAATATTGCCTCTTCGTACAAGCTGGCCATTAGTCCCGCAAGCGATCTGAAGATACATGGCTGGTTCCGGTATGAGCTGTATAATAACCGATCCGGATTCATGATATGCCCCCTCTACTCCTGGAAAGAAATAATTGAGCTAGGCCCGGGTTATGACATTGAAAGAGGAATGTATGTATATGCAGGTTTGGGAAAAATAAGTCTGGGACAGGGTGCCTTGCAGGCAGGCGCATCATTTCTGCTTCTCAGCTCGCGCTACTTATCCGATCTTACAGATTCTGTTGTCGAGCTGAGTATTGTTTATGCAATCAATCAGGAATAACGACATACCCCTGGAACTTCAAGTTGCCTTCGAGAGTCTCAGACAATCGAAATCCCCGCACCAGGTTTTAAGTAGTATAGTCACCATCTCCTCCTACTTTTTTTAGGATCAAAGAGAGTTTCTTTCAGCAGGCTCAGCTCCCACTGGGATCTTCGAATCCTAAACTTAAAACTTTCTTCCTTTAAAAATTATCGGATAAGAGTCACGTGAAGCACCTTGTTTTCATTAATGATAACGGAATAATAATCGGTAGGGGCCGGCTCTCCTGTTTCTGTTCTTCCGTCCCATAGGGCTGGAATGGAAAGCTCACGTATAAATTTCCCCTGTGCATTATAGATGCGGGCAATGCCTGAATCCTTTATATAATAGGTATCCATCTGTCCATCATTGTCCGGTGAAAATACATTGACGGTATTGCAGGGCTCTACCACAACAGAGTCTTCCGAAAAGAAATACCCTCCAGCATATATATCATCCACCACAAAATCATTTGTCTTTAACCGGCCATCAAGGCTTTTGAGCTTAATAATCTGCTTTCCGTCATTCTCCGGCACCCAGCTATAGGCTATATAATGCCAGGAAGTATCTTTGGGCATTGATACAACATGCACCTGATGTTCTCCCAAATAAATGCCGATGATTCCTGTGACATAGTCTTCATTGGCAAATCGTCTGTGTATATTGGCCGCATACAAAGACACCTGATACGAAACCCCGGCAGAGACAGATACTGTATCAATAAAAAATGCCATCGAAGTATCCAGACTCCCGTCAATCAACAACATATTACCTCCGTTGCCGGTGTGGTCATGCCTGCTTACAAAAGCAGATGAAATAAGAGCAGGATCGGATACAACAGCGTAATTTCCGGAACGAAAGTTCTCCTTATCGCCTAAGGTATAATCTGAAGCAAATGTCTGTATATCCGAGTCAAAGGATCCGTTGTGGATATAATTTGCGTGAAGATGCCTGGAGCGGACAGAATAAGTTGTACGCACAAGCGGACGGACTTCCATCTGCCAGTACGATTTTATAGTAAGATTTTCAGCATCACCATTCGTCACTTTCCATTCGATGTCTGAGCCATCTGTCTCCGCCTCTAGTATTGAGCTATTGTCTTCCAGGCAATAAGCGCTCAGATGGACACGGGTATAACACTCCTGTCCATCCGGACATTGCGCAAAGCCAATGCCTGTCATCAGCAGAAGCAGTACACTAAAAGAGCATTTTTTCCTGATAAGATTCATATATGTTTTCTGTTTACCGTATGATGGTAATTTGTCCGCTTCGTTGTGTCCTGTCTTCCAAAACAATCAAATATATGTAAAGTCCGGAAGGTAAAACAACCCCCTGACTGCTGACTCCGTTCCATGCAAATCTGCGTTCCCGGACCCGGCTAAAGACCACCTGACCGCTCATGTCCATAATCTGAAGATCGAAGACCTCAATATCAGAAACAGGTACTTCCCAGGTTTCACCGGCATCAGGATTAAGCACAAAATTCTGCTCTCTGCAAACCTTCCCGGGCAAATATACAAGAACTGTATCCGGACATCCTTCCTGATTGGTAACAATAAAGGTATAATCTCCGCTATAGAGGTCTGTATAGGATAAGGCCGGCTGCTTTCCCGGACCACGTATCGTATACAAAGACTGGCCGCCTTCTGCTCTGTTAGGCGCAAAAGTTATTGCACCGTCTGCCCGGCCCTCACACGCCGGTTTAAGGTCCGGTTGCAGCTCTGCCCGGAAACCGGAACAATCCGGCATGCGTACAGCAGGAATATTTTCGGGCTGCACTTCGGTCACAGGCTCTGCTTTTTTCTCCGGAGAGAAATCCAATATCTCCCCAACGTTTTTTTGCTCATTGACAACTGTATCAGAATCAGTCAATACTATAAGCAGACTATCTGCATCCGCTCCATTCCGATTCAGGCTTTGTACAGGCTTGTCCGGGGAAGGTATCGGCAGGATATGCCTGTCATCCGAAGCTGATCCGGCTGTATCTTTATCAGCATTTACAGGTACTTCCTTTTTTTCTATAGTATCCTGACCAGGTACGACAGTTTCAGAAGGTTCCGGTACCGGTTTCAGTACAAGCAAAAGACCACTGATCAGCAATCCTCCCAGCAGAATAGCCGAACCAAGCTTCCATCGGATAGTTGTCTGGCGATCGTATTTCCGGATTCCCTCCTGAATTTCCTGTCTCAGCTCATTGTAAGCCGATGCTTCTATCGCCTGATTGGCCAGTATCCATGCTTCCACTTCTGCCGCGAATGCTTTATCTTTTGCCATCAACTGCCCGAAAGCCTGATTTTCTTCCGGAGTCAGGTCGCCATTCAGATAGCTTTCTATACGTTCATATGTCTCTTTGTCGTACCTCAAAACCTCAATGCATCTAATACATTCTTATTTTCTTTGACCAGTCTCACCAGGTATTGCTTACACCTGTAGTGCTGAGCTTTGCTCACATTCTCGTTCTTGTGCCCCATTTTGACGCATATCTCTTTCATCGAGAGGCGCTCATAGAGCGAATATTTCAGAATTTTCCTGCAATTTTCTTCCAGCTGTTCAAACAGCTTCTGAAGTATGGCTGATTTTTCTCTGTCCAGGATATGCGACAGATGATCCCGTTCCGACAGGATTTCCTCAGACGCAATATATGCTTCATATTGTTTGTGAAGTGACTGTCTGCGTATTTTGTTAATCCAGAAGTTGCGCGCAATGGTAAAGATAAAACCATCGATGCTGTTGCCCTCATGAAACTGATCTTCCCTGACTTTCAGAAAAAAGATAACGATTGCTTCCTGAAAAATATCATCCGCTTCTTCCCTTGTTCCATTATTCTTAATAATGTAACCACGCACTTTTTTCAGGGTCCTTTTATACAAAAAAGACAAGGCAGCGGCGTTATTCCCGTTTCTTATAGCTTCAATAATCTGGCTATCGCTTTCCAAGGCTCTTTATTTTAGTACGACAATTAACAAACCGAAAAGTAAACAGGACTGATACGAATATACCGGCAATATTATTTCAAAAACTATGCAGGTATAATAAAAAAACACACCCCAGGCCATCAAAGGGGTGGTGATGGTGATCTGAAGTGTGTACTTAAAGAATATGAAAACAAATTGTTTACAATAAATTATACGCTTCACCAGTTGGCATGGTTGCATCTTCAGCGCTTCATACTCACATAGATAGCTTTTTAAAAAAGGCCTATTCCGAATTGGAAAAATCCAAAAGATCTTCAAAGGATGCCTTAATAACCATTTTACCTGTTTTATCTATAAAACCCCATTGATCCAAGAGTTTTACCCTGCATAATCCGTTACTAAAGTGTCCGATATTGGGGTGAGGTATTCCTTTGAATATAACTTTTGTCTTGGAATCTTCCACAACTTCATCCGGAAGACGAAAAATCTTCCTGCCGGATACGTCGATAAACCAATAGAATAGGTCGATAAAAACTAAGGAAAATCCTCCCTGAAAATGGCTTGCAAGCTGATATACCGGCTCAATTACCCACTTTCCGGATTTATCCATATAACCATAATTGACTGTTCCATTCTTTTCTACAGGTACCCGAACCAGTCCTTCGGAAAAAGAAAGACTGATATTTTCGTTCTGCTGCAGATGATCGATGGTAAAAATCACTTTGCCTTCAGTGTCAATAAATGCCGCCCTGCCGGATTCGTCCAGCACAAATGCCCTGTCTCCGGAAAACGGCCAGGCTTTTCTGAAGCTCCGGGGAAAGGCCTGCACGTTTTGTCTGTCAATATACTGGTGGTTGGAGCTTCCCTTCATCACGGGCGCCACTCCCTGATGAAACTCTCCGGCGGTCCAGTAATCGGGGGCAATGCTTACCTGATTCTGATTATCTATGTATCCCCATTTGGAGCCTTTGGGAATTTTGAATGCACAATATCCTTCCGAAAAAACAGTGTATAGTGTATCATTGGGCTGTATCAGCCAGGATCCGTCCTTTTTTATAAACCCCCATTTGCCACCCATTAAAGTTATTCCCTGATAAGCACGATACGAAGCGCCTGTATTGACTCTGGCAAAACCTTCCTGAAAGCTTTCCACGGCATCAAAGCGGGGCTCCACTACCCATTTGCCCGTCTTATCAATGAAACCCCATTTGCCTGTTCGACAGTTGCCGGCATCAAGCGGGTCAAAAAAGAAACCTATATTGGCGGCTGCCAATCCTTCCCGAAAAGGGAGTACTTTGTCAAATGCCGGTTGAATTATCCATTCTCCTTTATCATTGATAAAACCCCATTTACCATCCTTTTTTGCACCAGCGAGAAAGCCCCGGGCATCAGCATGGAAATGAATAAAACAGACAATCAGCCAGGCAAATAAAAAGTTTTTTTTCATAAATTGTACCCGATAATCAATTGTTTGCAGGATCGATTACTTGACATAATCTCCCGTTTTTTCTTAAACTGAAACTACCGGAACACCAAAATGATTGATCGGCAGCATACAATTTTATCCCCAAAACAGGAAATATGCAACGTTTTTCTTTCCCATCATTAAGCAGGCTATCTCAGGCTATTTTTCGCAGAAAGCTACTCAGAGAATCACTGGCAGAATTTTTTAATCATGGTATCGGCTATCTTGCCGGGGTACTTGCCTACAACAATCTTTCCTTTTTTTTTGAAGTAAAAAGTGTCAGGAATCTATGGGGCATTACAAACTTTCGCCGCAAAACACTGGTCAGTCAGGATACTTTTGAATTGATGGAATTTGTCATATCCGGTCTTGTCGGTTTTATAATTTTCAAGCTCGTGACATATTATTCCTCTAAACTCTGGGACTGGTATGAAAAAAAATATCCTATGGAAGAGGGAACTGAAAAGCAGGCTTAAAAAATATTTTTCAAATGATCGAACTGCTTGGAGTGCTGTATAGTCACCCCGCTAACCTGCTGTACATAGTTAAGATATAAATCAGGATTGCTTTTGCTGAATATCTTCAGAGATAGGGTACCTGAACGGTTGAGCTGATAATAGATTATATAGTCTCCGGCAAAAACAGTATTCGAGGCCTGTCCTGCCGGATTATTCGCTGAATTGAAATTGCCGCCGACACTTACTGACAGTCTTTCAGATATCTGCTTGGAGGCCATAAGATTAAATGTTTCCAGATTAAGACTCTGACTATTCTCAACATTGACTTCGATATCAACTCCGCCCAATTTATCAGTGAGCTGACCAAGCTGGGCATTCAGGGCTTTGCTGACACTCTGAGCCGCTATATTATTTGTACCGGCTCCTCCCTGCAGATTCCAGCTGTCATAAGGCAGAAACTGATTAAAAGCAATAATCCCCATAACCTGCTTGTTCAGCTCTCCCGGTTCCGATTTTATCTGGTTGAGCCGCTGAGCGACCATGCTGTTGCCTGAACCTCCTTCAATGCTTTCAGGAATCTCGATATCAAAGGTAATTTCAGGAGTGGAAAGCTCTCCTTTGAGAAACAGAAATACCCTTACCGGAAGCGGGCGTGAAGCCGCTCTGGCTTCTTCAGGACTGAGAAAGGTTCGCTGATCATCAACCAGAGCAGTTCTCGAAGCTTTGGTTTCGTATCTGGCAGTTACATTAAGTATGCCATCGGCCGGATCGCCCTGCCAGCTGATGGTACTCTCCTTATCAATTTTGAAATCCTTCTTGATCACATTGAGAAAGGTAAATGTATAGCTGCCTTCCTCCACTGTGTAGGTGCCAAACAGATTCATATCGTTTTCAGAGTCAAATTCAAACCTGAAAGCACCAGTCCCCAGCGATGATATTTTATCTCCATTGACCGGATCGACCACAATATTGACACGGGCCTGACGATTGACTTTGAGCTCACCGGAAATATTGAACGAAGACAGATCAACTCCAGCCGCCTTAAGTGTATCACTTTTTGGTTGTCGCCGTACTACTATACCATCGCTGCTGAACGTATCAGGAGACACAAAACGGATATAGTCCGGAGTCTCATAGCTGGCCTCAGGGCTTGCCAGAGACATCGAAATATCGGTTTTGGCCCTGGTTTCCAGCTTGAGCTGTGCTCTGATATTATCCTGAGGCCCCCGTACGCTCATATCCAGATCGGCGTAAAGTCGTCCGTAAAACGGAATTATTCCGGCCTCTTTGCTATTCAGAAACAAAAAGTTGCGACCGCTCAGATGCAAATCAAGAAAAAAGTCTTTCATAAAGTTATGCCTGATTTCTCCGCGAAGAGTTGCTTTGCTCCCATCCTTATCGTATAAGGTTATTCCTCTCAGATTGATGCTTGAGTTGGAAACAGTAAGTTTCTCATCTTTAATAGTGTAGACTGTTTTTATCGCTTCAATACCAATCTGATTTTCTCCGGTAAAATGAAATTCCCCTGTCAGCTGAGGATCACTAATGGTGCCGCCAAGATGTATTCTGGTATCAAGTCGTCCGTTGAGCCTGAAAACGTATTTCTTTATAAAGGGCTGAATTGATGCAAGCTGAATCTGCCGCCCCAGAATCCTGAAGTCCAATGCATTGGAATCTCCCACCACGTCTACCGTGCCGTATACATCCAGCTCGTGAATCTGACCGATGAGTTTGCCATCAACCAGAAGCTTATTGTTATCGCTTTCCTTTTCAAAACGAATATCCAGATCGCCAAGCCCGGACTTATCAACTTCCAGCCCTTTCGTTTTGACAGTGCCCTCTACCGCCGGATTACCCATCGGATTTATGACTCGTACACTGGCATTAAGCACTCCATCGAAATTCAAACCAAACGGTATAATACGGGACACTTCATCAAGATTTACCTCTTTCAGGTCCGCTTCGAGAATATTGCTGTTTTCTTCTGAATGTACCGAAGCTATTCGTATATGCTGACCGGTATCGGCCCTGAGATTAAAATTCTCTATAAAAAAATAATCGGAAACAAAGACTGCACGGGCCTGTCCGTCATTGTCCCAATGATTTCCCTTGAGCTCAAGGTGTATCTTGTCCAGGTTCAGGTAAAAGGAATCTTGCTTCAATGCAAGCAGACCTTCAATATCTACTCCCGAATTGTGCGACGAATCAGCAAGATCCAGATGAAAGAATAAGCTGTCTTTAATAATAAACCCGTTAATATCCGGCTTACTTATCCTGATCTTGTCAAGTATGGTAAGAGGTCCCGAATGGACACGCAGATCTATTTTGTCCTGATCGGCCTTAATAAATGACTGAAGACCGATCGTTGAAAACTGCTCAAAGCCGATTTCCCCGACCATCAGGCTTGCTGACAGCAGATGCTGCTCACCGCTCCAGTTTCCATCAAAGGTGACATCCCGCAGCACCTCCATGGAGGGTACAAACATGCGCAACAGACCTTTGGTATCCTGTACCCTTACGGTAAAATAAAGGCTGTCGATATGTTCATCGGTATCATTCCGGATACCGGAGTAATAATGTGCCAGAAAATGACGCCCTGCAGCAGGAAGCTCGGAGAAACGGAAATTGCCGCTGACATCAATAGTAAAAAATCCGGATTGGGCCCTGATAAAACGCAGCCCTTCCTCTGTACCGATAGAAGCCGTAATCGAATCAATCAGATATTCATATTTCTCATTGGAAAGACTTAACGAATCGGCTTCGATTCCTGCCACAACTGCATCAATATCATCCCCCTGCATATAGGCCGCCAGCTTGCCGGACAGCACCAGCGGATTCGGACTGAAATTCAGCGCTTTTAAATCTACTCTGGCTATATGACCATTAATTTCTATCGAAAGTTTTTGCCGGAGATCAAGGACGGTATGAAGTTTTAGCCGGGCATTCGAATCAGCGGATTCAACAGCGCCGTTAAACGTATTATTCTGCCAGATTCCCCCGATATTTACATCTCTGTATGTATACCCGTTGTATCCGGCTTTGCGGATCAGGCCTTTCTCTATAATTATTTGTCCATCCCTGGTCCGAAATTCTGCTTCCGCCTCTACCACTCCTAACTGAGATTGTCTGAGCAAACGCCCAAGCTCAACGTCTGTAGCTGTGAAATATCCTTCCGTATAGGTGAGAGCATAGTTTTTTCCGAAGCCCAGCCTTATATCCGTCCTGACTTCACCTGCTTCGGACTTCAGGTCAAAATCCGTCTGAAGACGGCTCAGGTTTCCGCTGATTGTGCCATTTCCCTTTATATTACCCAAAGGAACCGGGTCAAAGCCTGCATCCTGAGGAATAAATCCCCGGAGCATCTGCCCGGTAGTCCGCACATCACGGACCCGTGCGTCACAGGTTCCATGCTCGGGATCAAGGATACCGCTGATTTTAAAATCTCCGCTCAGGCGATTATGCTCATCCAGCTGTAACAAAAAATTCCGGGCGGTAAAATTATTGACTGATCCATTAAGCCTTCCGTCTATTTTAACAGACTTATTATGAATAGCTTTTATAGTATCCATTTCCGGCACAAAGAAGAAAAGATCATTTGTATGCAGCAATGCATTATCCAGGTCCCCTTCAAAAGTAATTTTTCCGGCTACCTCGTCCAGATGTCTCAAATCCGGCAGCCGGGCTTTCAACATTCCGGTAAACGAAGAATGTGGTGTGGAAAATTTATCCAGATCAAATGCCAGATGCGGCATTTCCAGATCAATTGCAGCTGCCAGATCATTGAGCACAAATCCGCTTTTTTCCTGCAAATTCATTTCTTTTACATTGCCTGCATACGATGACTCCGTCACGGACAAATCCCGAACCAGGACAGTCTGCAAACGGACATCCAGGTGATTCCAGTCAATTCCTTTTCTTGCTGCTGCCTGATCCTCATTATCCAGCCTGAACTCCGATTCTTCGATCATGACCCGCCGGAAAAGTAAATTCAGAGGACCCGGCGGAGCCTCAGAAGTCTTTACCTTTTTTTGCTTCGGTGTATAGGTTGATACCGCCAGCTTTGTTCCGGAAAGATATATATCCCGGATTACGGGTGAGGAAGTAAGGCTTTCCACCCCAAGCTCCGATCGCCCAAGCTGTGTCTCGAGTCTCAGACCAACTTCATGATCGCTCAGTGAAAAATATACATTTTTCAGACGGATGGTCTCTACTGAAAATTCCCAGGGAGAGGGCGTGGATGAATCTCCGGAGGAAAAGGCATCGATCAGGAACTGAAAGTTATAGGGGTCTTCAGCTGCTTTTTTTGTAATGGAGATTCTGGCAGATTCCAGGCCCACGTAATTAAACTCAACGACACGACTGATTAGCCGGCTAAAATCAATATCAACCCCGATTCGTTCTGCATGGAACAAGGTATCTTTGTGCTGGTCCTCTATATAGATATCGGTAACCTCGATCATATCCCACAAGAAAAGACTAAAACCACCGATATGTACGTTGGTTCCGGTTTTCCCGGCCAGAAATACCGTAGCCTTGTCTACTGCAAAACGCTGAACAGCCGGTATATGAACAACCAGTGCAATAATCAGCATGAGGCTTATCAGGAAAAGAAAAAAAATCCCGAGATAGTGTACAATCTTCTTAAAAAGGCGCATTCCGTGATGGCTTATGACCGTTCATAATTCTAATTTTGGACAGCCATAATTTGTTTTTTAGCACTTTGTTCAGACTTGTCTGGCAGCATGCCGGATTGAATAAAAATAAAAAGGAATAGTCACCCGTAAAAGTTTTTTTGCCTGAAATATACATTGTTGCTCTATCCGGATAGCAGTCATAGCCCGATAAAAAAAGCCCGTACCAGTTCTGGCACAGGCTTTCACGGAAAAAAGCAGGGACAATCCTATCTGTAAATCACTCTTTCGGTTTTTATGATATTGTCCAAATATATTTTTAGCAGATAAGTACCCTTGTCCAGCATATCCATTGACATAAACGACTGATTTGTCAATTCTTTCTGAAACAGCATCTGCCCCTGCAATGAATACACTTCTACCTGTACTGATTTGCCCGCAGATGCAGTAGCAATCCATATTCCCTCAGACGTCGGATTAGGATATATGCTCAGCTGTGCTGATGCTGCCTCCTTATAGCCGGTAATGGGGCTTTCAAATTCAGAGAAGCTAAGCTGACGCTCTGCCACCAGTTCCCATGTACTGCTGCCAGCATCCCAACGAAATTCTTCGCTATTTGCCAGAGCATTTACATCTGTTTCCCCGTTAAGCTCATAAAAGAAGACAGGCAGTTTCAAATTGCTTTCATCTGCTGTAAACGAGTATGAGTATACAAAACGGGTTTCATTTACCCAGACACTCCCCTGATAACGCTGAATAGTCTCTTCGATCAGCTGGTTGTTTTCATTGTAAACATACAAATGTCGGCTCTGATCTGTCCAGTCCCCGTTCCAGGTCTGGATCAGCTGTTCCGTTCTGTTGCCATTGGAGTCATATTCATACAAGCTTCGCTCAGATGCCACCTGATTATCGTCATTAAGCACATATTCCGTTTCCAGAATCAGCTGCCCCTGCTGATTGTATTCATAATTGGTAAGACTAATCGGTACCCAGGCAGAACCACTCCAGATAAAGTCTGAAGAAGATGTCAGAAGATTCCCGGCAGAATAAGTTCTGATATTGCGGAAATCATTTATCCATTGCCCGGCATCCGTATCCCGCTGCTGCACCTGATACTCTGTCGCATTGCCATTTTCATCATAAGCAACAGTTTCTCTTGTATCAAGCACCCACTGCCCCGACGACCAGATATAACCTGTCACCATAGTAACCTGTCCCGCCTCATTGTACGCAAAATCCCAGCGTTGATCATTTACCCAGGTCTGAGTCTGTGAGCTCCAGCTATAATCAATGTTTCGTATAAGGTTTCCATTGACATCATATTCGAAAAACTCTTTATAAAAATTCTGTAGCTGTCCGTCAACAACAATTCTGTTGATCGTACTGTCCAGCTTCTCAAAATCCGAGTCAAGCACCCGCTTGCGGCTATCTCCGGAATATTGAGACAGGTAAGTTTGTTTCCGTTTTCTTTTTCCGTTGGGACCGGTCTGCGAATCCTGAGCCAGCAGCGAAAAAGTAACCATTAGTCCAACAAAGAGAGTAACTATTTTTTTCATTGTTTTCCTGTTTAGTATATGTTTATAAATTAATTAGTTTTATAAGAAAATGTTGGCCGATACCAGTATTAAAATGCAGATTGTACCGATCTGTGAGCAATAAAAAAAAGCGGCTCCCCGATCGCCGCTATCAACCCAACATTTCCCGGGGAGCACACTTTGAACAAAAAGCCATGCATTCTTTTCAGTGACTCAGAAGCATTTCCTGCTCCTTTCCGGAGACAGTCTTCAGAATATCCAGAAATGGCTTATTGGTAAAAGCCACCTGAAAATATTCTGTTTCGTATTCGCCTTCTTTGCTTTTCATCATCTCCTGTGCATCATGCCACTTTTTGTCAAAATCATAGGTATGGCAGTTTTTCAGCTTATTGTAGTTAATAAAAGCCATTTGCTTCATGGCATCCGCATCCGGCATACGTTTTTCTGTAAACTGGCTGATTGCTCTGCCCAGATCACCGTTTACCTGATTCAGAAGATCCGAAAAGACCCGAACCGATTCCATACAAGTGTTCATACCCATTGCATAAAAAGGCGGCATGGCATGCGCAGCATCGCCCATCAACAGAATCTCATCCTTATAGTTCCATTGCGATGATCTGGCTTCATAAATATCAGAAACCGGATTGTCATTAAATTCCTTTATAAAATGATCCTTGTCTATATAGGAAAGGAAATGACAGTTTTTGTCAATAAAATCGTACAGCTTATCCTTATCAGTTATTCTCGCAAACTCACTGTTTCTGGTATAAAAAAGAGTTCCGTTAAATCCGCTTCTGCCATCCGGCAGTGCTACAAACAACAGCTCGGACACATTCCATATATGTACATAATTCGGATCAAGAACATAGTCTCCGTTGCGCGGCGGAATATAAACTTCCTTGAAAAGGAAATCCAGCTTCTGCAATACAGACTCAACCAGTCCGTAATTATTCATCTGTGTCCTCACGGCCGAAAATGCTCCGTCACATCCAAACAGATGGTTGTAGTAAACCGCTTTCTTCTTTCCGCTCTGAGAATTAAAAAGAATCCTTTTTGCCTTGAAATTGATTGCTTCCAGATCGTGATTGAAGAAAAAATCCACATTGCCGCTTTCACGGCAGCACTCCATCAGAAATGAATTAAAATCTTTCCTGTTTATGGTATAAATTGCTTCTTTCATTTTGCCATACTCCTGATAAAAAACATTTCCGTCTTTCAGATGTACAGCTCGGCCATATTTAGGCACCAGAATCGATTTGTAGCGATCATAAACTTTCAGGTCCTTTAATGTATTTACTCCGCGTTCGGAAATAGACATTCCTACTGTGCGTTTCTTATTCTCATATTCGTCCCGAAAATCTTTTCTTTTGTCGTAAACGGCTACCTTAAAGCCTTTTTGTGCGAGATACAATGCAAGAGTACAACCGGTAATTCCTGCTCCATTAATGACAACCGGTACATTTCGTTCCGGTGTTTTTTCCAATCTATCCATCGTCTTCTACCAATTACCTATCTGGCTAACCGGCAGAAAATATGATTTGTTAAAAATTATTCTGTTCTCCCGGACCGGATAAGCTCAGACTGCTCTCTGCCGGATAAAAGAAGCTGCTAAATGAACAAACCAAAGAACAGATGGTTTGAGTGACATTTTCAGGTGATGACAATTACAAAACCTGACAGATACTATAACCTGTTGTATTTAAAAACATTTGGAAAATTGATTCTGTTATTTTTCCATGAGCCACTCAGGCATCCACGATTTTTCAATTGTGTAAATTTTAAAAGCTGATTATGGAAAATTTACTTGTCCGACAAAAATTTACCTTATCCAAGAAGGTATTCGAAGGATTTATTTTCAGGGGAGAAACACTTGATCAGAATGATCACAAAGCACAGCACCTCATATTACTTGCAGCATATATCATTCTTCTTAAGCGCTATACCGGAAACCGGCTGTTTCGCATCGGCTATTCGGACTTTGCCTTTCCCGGCGAACGGTACATAGAAGCAGATCTTTCAGATGACCTGAGCTGCTTCGAAGTAATAAACCTTCTTACTGATAAAATTAACCAGCCTGATCAGTCAATGAAAGACAGGGATCCGGACGAGTTTTTTCCTGTCTACTTTTCAATGTTTGAAAAGTTTAACGAGAGCTTGGATTATACCGATCTTAATGATCATCAGATTCGTCCTGAGAGTCATCTGGACAATTTTCAGTCGGCGCTCCAGATGTTTCACAATAAAAGCATATTCGGAGCCTGGATCCTTTGCAGGGCAAGTCATTTTGACTCAATTACCGTAGATCGTATGCGCGATCATTATCTGACGGTGCTCAACGATCTTTTATCAAATCCGGAGAAAAGAATTCGTCAAGTAAATATCGTTTCTCCGGAGGAGCGGGATCTTATCTTCAATGAATGGCAGGGACAAACCATTCATTTTCCTGATCATCAGTGTCTTCATGAACGCATCGAAGAGCAAGCCGGGAAAACTCCGGAAGCCATAGCGCTGATCTGCAAAGACGAAGAGATTTCATATAAAATACTGGAAGAAAAAGCGAATTATCTGGCCAGAGTGCTGCTTGACCGGGGCCTGAAGCCAGGAGAAAGAGTCGGCCTCCTGATGGATCTGTCTATTGATGCCGTGGCTGGCATGCTGGCAATACTCAAGGCTGGCGGTGTTTTTATTGCCATGGACTCGGCGCATCCGCTTAGCAGGCACCAATTCATGATCAATGACTGCAAGATTCGGTTTCTCCTGTCTGTCAGCAACACTCCCGGCAATGAGCTGTTTCCGGCAGACCAGACTATTCTGACAGACAGCCCGGAGCATAAGTATGGTCTTCTGAAGGAAAATACCAGTGTCCGTACTGATCCGGCCAAAGTCGCCTATCTGATGTATACATCCGGCTCTACCGGGGACCCTAAGGCAGTCATGATTACACATCGCAATATTGTGCATAATCTCTATATAACCGTACAACGCTATGAGCTGAAAGAAGGTGAAAAAGTCCTGTCCATGAGCTCACTGTCTTTCGATACTTCTATTTCAAAATTGTTTTCTATCCTGACCGTAGGCGGAGCTGCAATCCTGCCAACGGGCGAAGATACTATGGAGGTGGAGAAACTGATCCGGCTGATGCAGAAGCACAAACCGGTGCTTTATCCTTCTACTCCGGCTATACTCCGGCTGATCAATCAGATCAACCCGGATCTGTCTTTTATACGGGTCATCACGACCGGTGGAGAATCAGCCAGGTATACGGATTTTGATAAAATCATAGAACAGGTCAAAATCATGAATATTTATGGCCCTACCGAAGCAACCGTTTCCTCGTCCAGCTATACCATACCAAGGCAGGATAGCGAAAGCACAGAAAGGATTCCTATAGGCAAACCCAATCCCAATTGTGCTATTTATATTCTGGATGATCATATGCAGCCAGTGCCTATTGGCACATTCGGCACGTTGTACATTGGCGGAAAAGGTGTGACCAAAGGCTATCTTAACAATCCCGAGCTTACAGAGCAGAAGTTTGTTGCGAATCCGTTCAAGCCAGGCGAAAAAATGTACAATTCGGGGGATATAGCCCGCTGGCTTCCCAATGGTTATATTGATTTTCTGGGAAGAAAGGATAATCAGATAAAAATCAGGACATACAGGGTAGAAATCGAGGAAGTAGAAAAAATAATGAGCCGCTCCGAAATGCTTACTGATGCCAAAATTCTGGTAAAAGAAGGAGGAAACGGAGACAAATCAATGATCGCCTGTATTGTTCCAAAGGAAAAGGATGCATTTGTGGTGCAAAATCTGAAGAATTTCATGCAGCAGCATCTTCCCGCTCCGGTAGTTCCGGGTGAGTTTATTCTGCTCGATAAGCTTCCGGTCAATCGTAGCAATAAAATTGACACCAAAGCGCTGTTGCAGATCTATCTGGAAAAACAGCAGCAGGTTGCTACCCGACCCGCTGCCGGACTATACAAAAACAGAGTAGAAAAAGAAATCGCCGGTTTCTGGAAAACCAGACTGAATCGTTCTGTGATTGATCCGGATGAAAATCTCTTTCATATTGGTGGAAACTCTCTCAGTGCAATGCAGCTCAAGCTACATATTCAACAGATTTTCCAGCTCGATATTCCGGTCAAGGCCCTTTTTGACCATCAGACCATTGCAAGTCTGAGCGACTTCATTATCAGCCAGGCTCCAAATCCTGAGCAGTTGCTCTCGGAACCGGCAGAAGAGACCATAAGCCGGACAGACAATGTCAGTGATAAGCAAGCAGAAACTTCTTCATCCGTTGCTTCACCTGCCCGAAAATGGAAAAAGCTTCTGCAGGTAAAGCCGCCGAGAGTTGCTAGCATCAAAAAAGCGCTGGTGGCCAACAGAAACAAGCTTCCTCTTTCGTACCACGAAGAGCGTCTGTGGTTTCTGTACAAGTTTCAGAATGAAAAATGTATGTACAACATTCTGAAAGCATATACGCTGACCGGAAAACTAAATCTGACGCTACTGGAAGAAAGTCTCAACCAGGTAATCAACCGCCATGAGAACCTTAGAAAAAGATTTTATGAACTCGATGGCGAAGTAGTCGCAGCATTGAGACCGCGTATACAGGTACGGCTTAACATCATTTGCGGAGAGACCGATACTTCTGAAAATCTGTTTGAGGAAGAAATCAGCAAGGAGGCCGAAAAAGCATTTGATCTGTCAGGGGATATACTTGTAAGGGCTACGCTGATCTCCAGAAATGATTTTGAGCATCGCCTGATTCTTGCAACACACCACATTGTTGCCGATGGCTGGTCTTTCAATATTATTATGAAAGAGCTCCACAGCTTGTATTCTGCCAGCCGGAATAATGAAAAAATTGAACTGGAACCGCTCACTAAAGCATATACCAATTATACATTTCACTATAAGGCAATTCTCAACGAGGAGCTTATTACGAAACAGACCCTGTTCTGGAAAGAAAAGCTAAGCGGAAAAATTGAAAAACTCCGTCTGCCTTATGATCTGCCGGGCAGTTCTGAATCTTCCGGCAGGGGAGGACACGAGGAAGTGTGGATACCTGCCCCTCTTGCTGAAAGTCTTTTCGGGCTGGCCAAAGCCAAAGGAGTTACTCCGTTCATGGTTTATCTCTGCGCTTTTCACGCCCTTCTTCACAAGTATACAGGGCAGGATTTTGTACATACCGGTATTCCTATTGCAGACAGACAGCATGCTGCGACCCGTGATCTGGTTGGTTTTTTTGTCAATACGCTGCTGATTCCTTCCCGATATGTGGCCGGATCAACTTTTGAAAACGCGCTGTCTTCTACCCGAACCGAAGTGCTGGAGGCTTTTGGCAACAAAGAGCTCCCCTATGATATACTGGCTGATATGCTGAACCGGGAGAGTGGGATAAAGGCAAGCGAACTCCTGCAGGTTATGTTTGATTTTCAGAATATCAGCGAGCCGGTTACCCGAATGGGGGATATTGAGGTTGATGAAATCAGGCTGAAGAACTATTATTCCAAGTTTGACCTTACTGTTTCGGTGAGTCCGGAAAAAGATGGTCTTCTTTTGTATGCCGAATATAAAAAGGATCTGTTCAGCGCCGAAACCATCAGGCATCTTCTGATGAGCTATCTCCGGTTGCTGGAACAAATAGGTAAGAACCCGTCCATTGACCCGGATACTGTTGAGCTGATATCGCCTGAAGAAAAACATCGTGTATTGTATGACTGGAACAATACGCAACGAGCGATAGACACTACCAGTATTAATGCCCTGTTTGAATATCAGGCATCAGTCCGCCCTGAGACGACTGCCCTGATCACGGAAAATGAACAGCTTACCTATCGGCAAATCAACGAAAAATCAAACGAACTGGCTCACAAGCTGGTAGCTTCCGGTCTGAAAATGGATGAAATGGTCGGACTGCTTATGGAAGAATCGGCTGATGCCATCATAGCCCAGATTGCCATACTGAAAGCCGGCGGAGCGTTTGTTCCTCTCGATCCTGCCAATCCTGCCGATCGTCTTGAACACATGATCCGGCAATGTGAAATACGGCATATCATAACGCATGAAAGCTATCTCAATCAGCTGGTGAACGGAGACTTTGTATACTACACAATGGATACTCCCGGGTATTTCACCGGCCGTAACATACACAATCCCGACAGGAACCCGACCCGGTCCAGTCTGGCTTATGTAATGTTTACCTCAGGCTCAACAGGTCTTCCCAAAGCGGTCGGAGTAGAGCATCTTGGGGTTTTACGTCTGGTAGTTAATACCAATTATGTACCTCTGGATGATTCATGCCGGATTCTAAAAACAGGCGCCTTCTCGTTTGATGCATCTACCTTTGAAATATGGGGAGCTTTGCTTAATGGCGGAAGATTGTATCTGTATTCCAAAGACAAGCTGCTGGATTATACTTTTGTCAGAGAAAAAATAGCAGAACACGGTATTACACATGCCTGGTTTACATCGTCCTGGTTTAACCAGCTGGTGGATCTTGACAAGACAATCTTTGGTCCGCTGCGTTACCTTCTGACCGGAGGAGACAAGCTATCAGCCAGGCATGTAAACAAAGTTCGCAAAGCACTGCCGGATCTGAAACTCATCAATGGCTATGGTCCGACAGAGAATACTACATTCTCTCTGACTTTTCCGGTTGAAGAAGATTATGAAGATACTATTCCGATCGGAAGACCGATTGCCAATTCTACGGTGTATGTTCTGGATAAAAAGCGACAACCAGTGCCGGTGGGCGTTCAGGGAGAATTGTATGTAGGAGGCGACGGAGTTGCCAGAGGTTATATCAACGATCCGGACATGACCCAAAACCGCTTTATGGCGGATCCGTTCCGCCCGGGAGCAAGAATGTACAAAACAGGTGATCTGGGCAAATGGCTGAGAAGCGGAGTAGTCGAGTTTATCGGGAGAAACGACAATCAGGTAAAAATAAGAGGTTTCCGGATCGAGCCGGGAGAAATAGAAAGTGCGATTATCTCACATCCTCAGGTAGAGGATGCCGCTGTCATTGTCAAAGATATCAACGGAGAAAAACAACTTGTTGCATTCTACAAAAGCAGGGAAGAAATCGGATTTGATGATTTGTATCGTCATCTGAGAGCAACTCTTACTGAGGTAATGATACCGGGTAGCTTTACCAGAATAAACGAAATTCCTCTGACCCAAAACGGTAAGACTGACCGGAAGAAATTGTCGACTATGATCACAAATGAAGTCCAATCAGTCTCCATGGTACCTCCGGCCAATCCGGTCGAGAGCAAGCTGGCTGCAATTTTCGCAGAAATACTGGGCAAGGCCCAGGTAGGAGCTACGGACAATTTCTTTCATTCGGGAGGACATTCTCTGCTGGCAACCCGGCTCATGGCCCGCATCGAAAAAGCATTTAACAAGGAGCTTCCTCTGTCTCTGCTTTTCCAGGCTCCGACTGTAAGAGAACTTTCTGCTATTATTATGGGACCGGAGTTTAACAGCGTCGGACTTGTTCCGATTCAGCCGAAGGGAAACCGAACGCCAATATTCCTTCTTCCCGGCTACCTCTTTTACTACAATCTAAGCAAGGTTCTGGGAAGCAGTCAGCCCCTTTATGGTTTTGAGCCTATTGCAAAGTTTAAGACAGAAGATATTGCCAGGCATTACATAAAGCAGATCCGGGAAATCCAACCCGAAGGACCATATTTCGTCGGAGGATACTGTGCAAGCGGAATACTGGCTTTTGAAATGGCACGTCAGCTAAAAGAAGCAGGGCAGGAGCCTGGCTGGCTGGCACTGTTTGAAGTATACACTCCGGAAGCAACTGTTGCTAAAGCTTCCGGGCAATATCTTAGTGATAAGCTCACCTACTGGAAAGCCGGGTTTATGTCCAGTTCGCTGAAGGGCAAATACAAGCTGGTTACTACGGAGTCAGCCAAACTGTTTAATTACTTTTTCAAGAATACTTTCCGGAAGATTCTGAATGATTATACAATTAAGCCATATGACGGAAAGATGCTTCTTTTCAAGTCGAAAGACGGTATGGTTGGCTCTACAGGAGATCAGTATATGGGATGGAGCAAATACTGCCCGGTTGAGAACATAAGCCTTATTGAAGTGCCCGGAGATCACAATACGATATTTAAGGATCCGAATGTAAGGGTGATTGCCGAAAAGCTGAAAGAATGTATGGATCAGGTGTATGGACAAGCTAAAGTGCAATAAATACCATTATTACAATGAAAAAGGCTGCCGTTGATACAGCCTTTTCTTTCCATTTATAGCAAAAGCTATAAAAGCAGAATAGACTCCCTTTCGGGAATCTATTCTGCCAACTTACAAAGTGATGTTTTTATCCTCTATGAATCCAGAATACAATAAATATTGGTTTTCCAGTTATTGAGATCTGTTTCCGTCTGAGGATTCCCAAGATACTCCTCGATAAAAAAGTTCCGCTGCAGATTATGTTTTTTAAGGAACTGATCCATAGCTTCATAAGCAGGTTTTATATCTTCAAAAAAACCCTTATGAGAAGTACTAAGAACCTTTCCTCCAACCATAAGTACATCGTAACCACTATCCACCGATACAGCATCTTCACATAATATGGCAGCAGCCACATCGGTCTCTTCGGCTTCCTGATCCACTGAATAGATCATGGCAAAAGGGATCCCATTCGAACATAAGGACAGATCATTAAGTTTTCGTAAAATTCTGGAGCAGTTATCTTCTATAAAATCTCCCAGTTTTTCATTTCTAACAACGCTTCTGACACACATAAAAGTTCTTGGTTCCCACAAAGCCTCTTTCACCTTGTACCTGGAATATACTTCCATCCCTACCTCCTATCTTCAAAGTACGTTACGTTAAAAATATAACTCATTCATATTCCCATAAGTTAACAACCTGATAAAAAAGCATAATAAACAGATAGTTAGATCACTATTTACAACCATATAGCCTTTCGGGAAGTTGTCTTACAGAGGGGAGGAATGTGAGCTATGGTAATACGAAAAGGCACAAGAGTAAAATGGCGATATGGTAAATCGTTTGGCAGAGGCCGGGTAGAAGCAACCTACCATCGCAAAATAACCCGAACAATAAAGGGAGCCGAAATTACCCGTTACGGACAAAAAGACAATAAAGCTTTACTTATTAAAAGTGATAACGGAAGTGAAGTGCTGAAACTGGAAAATGAAGTCGAACGGGAAGAGTAATCACAGGGAGAGTAATAGAAAAACCCTCCCTGGAGGGTTTTTTCTTATTTTACCAGCGACAAGGCTTTAATCAGCTGTTCCCGGTTCATCTTGCTTCTTCCTTCGATACCGGCAGCACGTGCATGCTTCAGCAATTCTGCTTTGGACTTATCCTTTATATCCCCGAGTTTGATTTTAATCAGCTTGGCTGAAATCGGCTTACGGTTGGTCTCCTTGATTTTGTTCAGTGCAGAGGCATTCAGTTTTCCATTCTTTTTAGTTTCTGTAGGTTTTGAAGCGGCTCTGGATGCCTGTGCTTTCTGAGGGGATTTGGATGAGCCGATTTTTGATGCAGCAAGCCCGGAAGGTTTCTTATTGGTATTGGTTCTGCCGGCAAGCTTCGCAGAAGCTTTTGCTTCAGGTTTTGAAGCAGGCCTGGTTTTTGATCCGGGGCCGCTCTTGGCACTGCTTTTGCTTACAATGGCTTTCGAAGATTTTAACCTTTTTATGGACTCAGATTTCTTGATATCTTTTCTGGATGCTGGCTTTTGCGATTTCTTCTTATCTGTTTTTGTTGTTGCCATAACTATTGAGGATTTGATTTTATCAATATTCTTATTAACTGTTATACATGCATTTGTGTTAACAAAAAAGAGAGATCCCCCGAAAACACATATGATTATAAGCAAGTTATGAATAAAAATATTTAATCATTCTCCTATCACCCCGACGGGGCATCTATCCGGGAAGAGGAACTATTTATAAATCCGGGCTGTTTCGAGACAGAAAAACCAGAGCTATTGAAAACAAAGTAAAGAAATGATTATTAAATAACTAAATCCGTGTTAAGAAGTAAAATTCATAACAAATATGAGAAATATTCATGTATTTTAGTGCTTTCTTGATACTTTTGCAACAATAGGAGTAATCATCATCAGATAAGAATTAATGTCAGGTTCCGTTATAAAAGACATATTTTCAAAAGTATTCCTTATCATCTTTCTTTCGAAGATGATAATGCTGTATACTCCGTCTTTTATAAAAAACTTTGACCGGGACACGTATATCAGTGTGGTCCTGCAACTGGAAATTGAGAACAATAACAGCGGTAAAGGCCTTGTCGATATATGCGAAGAGGATGTATTCTCCGGTTACTACGCAAAGTTTTTTACATATCCCAATTTTGTTATACCGGTATATGATATTGAATCAATCAATTATATTCCGCGTGACTCTGAAAGTATTTGTGCTTTTTACCCATCTGTGCCCACACCCCCTCCCAATTGGCTGATTTGAAACACATCTTATAAACAACTCCATGACGGGAAAGTCTGAAATGTCCGGAATAGCTTAGAGCTATATTCAGGGTGACAGAATATTTTCCTGTTTGTAGCAAAAAGAATTACTATTCAAATCAACAAAATTATGACAGGCACACGTATGTCTGCGTTCCTCAAATTATCGAAACGCGACCTGAAATATGATTTACCTGCGAGTGTAGTGGTCTTCTTAGTGGCCCTGCCTCTATGCCTTGGCATTGCCATGGCTTCCGGAGCTCCTTTGTTTGCCGGATTGCTGACAGGAATCATCGGCGGTATTGTAGTAGCTGCCATTAGCGGTTCTCAACTCAGTGTAAGCGGTCCGGCTGCGGGCCTCACCGTAATCATACTGGGAGCCATTGAAAAACTTGGCGCTTATGAGACTTTTCTGCTGGCAGTTGTACTGGCCGGATTTATGCAGTTAATCCTTGGCATCGTCAGAGCCGGCATGATCGGCAATTACTTTCCTTCTTCCGTTATTATAGGAATGCTTGCTGCAATTGGTATTACCATTATTCTTAAGCAGATTCCGCATGCAGTCGGCTATGATTCAAGCTTCTTTGGCGAAGAGAGCTTTTCTCAGCTTAATCATGAGAACACATTTACTGCTCTGAGCAAAGCAGCCTCATCGATTAATTACGGAGCTGCAATTATATGCCTGATATCGCTTTTTATACTTATCGCATGGCCGAAAGTAAAGAAGCTAAGCTTTATTCCTGCTCCATTGCTTGTGGTCATCGTTGGTATAGTGCTGGGTCAGGTTTTTAATGAAACCGTATTGTCTCTGGACGAAAAACATCTGGTGGTAATACCTGTTGTCCAGTCTTTCGGAGAATTTATGGGCCTGTTTACGCTGCCCGACTTCACACAGATTGTTAACAGTGATGTATGGCTTATAGCGTTTACCATTGCGGTAATTGCCAGCCTGGAAACCCTGTTGAGCATTGAGGCTGTGGACAAGATAGATCCTCAGAAAAGAGTTTCTCCGACCAACAGAGAGCTTATTGCCCAGGGAATCGGAAATATGAGCAGCGGGCTTCTGGGCGGACTGCCGATGACCTCAGTGATTGTGCGTTCATCTGCCAATGTCAACTCAGGAGGACGGACCCGTCAAAGCGCCATGCTGCACGGCTTGTGGATGCTTCTTGCTGTAATTGTTATTCCCAGAGTAATCAACCTGATTCCATTATCATCTCTTGCCGCCATACTTTTGCTTACCGGCTATAAGCTGGCCAAGGCAAAGCTATTTAAAGATATGTGGCTGAAAGGCAGGGATCAGTTTATTCCCTTTATGGTAACAATTCTTGCCATAATATTTACAGATCTGCTAATGGGCGTAGGAATCGGGCTGATTGTAGCCATGTTCTTCATATTGCGCAACAACATGTCTAATGCGTTTAAGTATTCGGTAGAAAATACAGACAACGGTTCCAGAATCACCATTACATTGTCCGAAGAAGTATCATTCCTTAATAAAGCCGCGATTCAGAAAGCGCTATACAATCTCCCTAAAAAGACTACTGAAGTAGTCATTGATGGCAGTTACAGCCGCTTTATTGATAAGGACGTGATTGAAGTCATCAATGATTTCAGGCAGAATGCAACAAGCAAAGGTATTAAAACAGAATTAACTGATATCGTCAATATGAAGAATATTCCGGATATCAGAAAGCTGACCAATGTCTCTAAACCAAAAAAAGTAAAACATAAAGTATAACCATTTAATAACTATACATATGCTAAAGAAACAATTTGATAATATAGAATTAACCAAAGGCTTCGGAAGGCTACTGGATGGTAATGCAAAGTGGATGGAAACAGTAGCCAATGATACAACCGGAATGTTCCAGCAGCTTGCCAAAGGTCAGAATCCTGAGGTATTATGGATTGGCTGTGCCGACAGCCGGGTTCCCGCCAATCAGATCACCAATACCAAGCCCGGAGAAATTTTTGTACACCGTAACATTGCCAATATGTGTGTACATTCAGATATGAACATGCTAAGTGTACTCGATTATGCAGTCAATGTACTGAAAGTAAAGCATGTAATCGTTGCCGGCCACTACGGTTGCGGGGGAGTTGCAGCAGCGCTTAGCCGCAAGCAATATGGTATCATCGACAACTGGTTATGCCATATCAAAGATGTATACCGCCTGCATAATAAGGAAATTGATGATATCGCCGATCCGGAAGAAAAAGTCAATCGCCTTGTCGAGCTGAACGTAGCAGAGCAGGTATTTAACCTATGTACTACATCAATCATTCAGAATGCCTGGAAAGAGCGCGACGACCTTGCCGTTCACGGAATGGTCATTGATATCAGTACCGGAAAACTGATTGACCTGGATATTACATTTCTGGACAGCAACGGACTGGGAAAAGTCTTTGCTTACAAATAAGCCTTTCAGAAACCCGCCGCAAAACCACCGGCGGGTTTTCATTTTTATCAGCTTTTCCTTTACCCGCAGGCACCCTGATATTTTACAATATTATATACTTCTGGTAAAAGTCAGGGAGAATCAAATCTTTTGCAAAGACAGTTAACAAATACTTAACATAGCAATAATCATGAGTTAACAACACCGGGATAGTTTTGGACAAAACAATAAAAATTACCAAAACTATTTCAGCGTGAAAACGATTAAGCAAATTCGTCTCCTGATTTTCCTTGCTGTTTTTTTCAGCGTTATCGATGCAGCAGCCCAGCACGGTAGCATTCAGGGAACTATCCTGGATGACAGCGGGGAACCCGTAATGGATGTAAATGTGGTGATACCGGCTCTGCAAAAGGGCACGGTTACAGACTGGGAAGGGAATTACATGCTCCGGAATATTCCTGCCGGAACCTACCAGATTCTGTTTAAAGTAATAGGTTATAAATCCGATACATTAAAAGGAGTAACAGTATCTCCGGGTCAGGTTGCTGAAATCAGCCATACACTAACCAAGGAAGGAGATGAGCTTCTTGATCTTGATATTGCTGTAGTCGGCACCAAAGTGACCGGAACTACCGAGGCCGTAATACAGGAAGTAAAAGAAAGCGATGAGGTAGTAACCGCTGTTTCTTCCGAACAGATCAGCAAATCTCAGGACCGCTCTGCCGCAGACGTTATGCGAAGAATACCGGGAGCTACGATCATTGACAATCGTTTTGTGATGGTAAGAGGCCTGAGTCAACGCTATAATACGGTTATGCTGAATGGAATTATTGCCCCCAGTACAGAAGCCGACTCCAGGGCTTTTTCCTTTGATATAGTTCCAAGCCGGCTTATCGATCGCATGCTTGTTTTCAAATCCGGCTCAGCCGACCTTCCCGCCGAATTTGCAGGAGCCATTGTTAAAATCTACACACGAAGTGTTGTCCAGAAAGACTTTATTAATGTTGGTCTTACCGGTGGATTCAGGGCCGGAACTACTATGAATGATTTTACAAAATCAGAAGGAGGGCGCACAGACTGGCTGGGCTTTGATAATGGAAACAGAAATCTTCCTTCCAACTTTCCTAAATCGAACCTCCGAAGCATATTCGATCCTTCTACACTTGCCAATGCTGCAGGCATGTTGCCCGGATCATGGAATTACAATACTGTCACTGCCCGACCAGATATTCGTTTTAGCCTGGATATAGGCAAAAACTGGTACTGGGGTGCTAAAAAGCTTTCCACGCTCACATCATTAAGCTATTCCAATACTTTTCAGCATACGGAAGTCGAGTTTACCCGGTACGATCAGTTTATCGAGGCACAGGGAAGAAGTCAACGGGAATTTAACTATATAGACCAGAAGTATACCAATACCGCCACTACTTCATTAATCAGCAACTGGCGTTTACATCTTAACAGCAAAAACATCATTGAGTTTCGCAACCTGCTCAATCAGTCGGGCATGAGTGATTTTACGCTACGTACCGGAGTTGTTGGTCCTATAGAAGACCCGCGCTTTGATGTTCGCAATTTTTCACTCTATTATACTACACGGAGAATGTATTCCGGTCAGCTGCAGGGCACACATGACCTGAAGATGTTTAAGCACCCTACAGAGTTTAGCTGGGTTGCCGGTTATTCCAATATCAGCCGGGAAGAGCCTAATGTAAAAAGGGCCCGAACACAAAAAGTTTCCGGCAATGACGAACCTTACCAGATTGTTCTTCCATCATCCGCTACCACATACGATGCTGCTACCTTCTATTCAGATCTTAACGAGCATACCTATGCTCTAAACACATCATTTGTAACAAAGATTGACCGTCCTGACTCTTCCCGTTATGAGGTCAGCTACGGGCTGTATAGCGAGTATAAAGTCCGTGACTTTGCCGCACGCTGGTTTTCATACACCAGACAGCCAGGTTTTGACAATAGCCTGCTGCAGAAACCTATCGAAGAATTATTTGGGGGAAATTACTTTCAGCCAGGCGGGCTGCTACTTACAGAAGGAACCAACAATACAGATTCATATGATGCCAATTACAAGCTGGTAGCCGGCTACGCGGGACTCACCATACCCATCGGTAAGTTCAAGCTTAACGGAGGCATCCGGACAGAAATGTTCAATCAGCAGCTGAATAGCCGGCTTAATAATGGAGAACCGGTTAATGTTGACAGCACCTACATTTCTCCGCTACCTTTTGTCAATCTGGCTTACAATATCAGTAAAAAACAGCTTGTACGACTTACGTATGGCAAAACCCTGAATCGTCCGTATTTCCGAGAGCTGGCACCATATGCTTATTATGATTTTGATCTTAATGCAGATTTTCAGGGTAATCCGGACCTCATTTTAGCTACCATACATAATGTTGATGCACGCTATGAGATTTATCCTTCCGGATCTGAATTTATTGCTTTCGGTATATTCTACAAATATTTTCTGAATCCGATCGAGACAGTAATCGGCGGGTCTGCAAACCCTGTATTCACCTTCCAGAATGCTCACAGTGCATACAATTACGGAGCAGAAGTTGAAATCCGTAAATCCCTTGCAGGACTATCCCAAAGCCGGCTGATTCAGAATCTGAGCCTTCTGTTTAACGGAGCCCTGATTCAGAGCCAAATCGACTTGGGCGATTCCTCTTCTCTGCTCGAAGCACGTGTACGTCCGCTGCAGGGCCAGTCGCCTTATGTGATCAATACAGGTATCTACTACAATAATGTAAAAGGCGATCTGTCTGTAACGCTTCTTTACAACATTTATGGAAAGCGGATCTTCATGATTGGAAATATTGATAATCCGACCATATATGAAATGCCCCGAAACTCCCTCGATCTTACCATCACCAAAGATCTCAGCGAGCGGATGAGAGTGTCTTTTGGTATCCAGGATATATTCAACGCTCCGTTCCGGTTCTATCAGGATTCCGACCGGAATGAAAAAATCAACAGCATTGACGAGCCATATCGGGTGTTCAGACGCGGCCAATACGTTACGCTCGGATTCACTTACAAATGGTAAAAAGGGCTCAATGTTAATGATAAGCTAATAAGGTCTTAACCATTCATTAACATGCCAATTATACTTTTGCCCAAGTAAATAAACCAATTAATCATTACTATTAAACATGAGAAAACTATCAACCTTCCTCCTTGCGATGCTTGTAGCCGGACTTGTCGCTTGTAAAAAAGATGATGATAATCCGGGCAACAATGGAAATGGAAACGATAATGGCTCCCTGACTGTACTAACCGGAGAAATCACTTCGGATCTTTCGCTGGATGCCGGAAAAAAATATCTGCTTACAGGCAATGTATTTGTAACAAACGGAGCAACAATAACCATTCCTGCAGGTACAGTTATCTTTGGAGACAAGCTTTCCAAAGGAGCTCTGATTATTACTAAAGGCTCTAAAATCAATGCGGTCGGAACTCCCGACAAACCAATTGTATTTACATCCAATGCTCCCGAAGGCTTCAGAAACCGTGGAGACTGGGCCGGTGTGGTACTTCTGGGTGAAGCACGCAACAACCGTGGTGCCGGACAGGATATCGAAGGTATCTCCGGTGGCAATGCAAACGGAAAACATGGTGGTGAAAAAGAAAACGACAACTCTGGTGTAATGCAGTATGTTCGTATCGAATTTGCCGGAATCGCTCTTTCTCCGGACAATGAGCTTAACTCTCTTACTATGGGATCTGTCGGAAAAGGTACAGTAACGGATCACATCCTGGTATCTTATGCCGGAGATGATGCATTTGAGTGGTTCGGCGGTAACGTTGACGGAAATCACCTGATTGCTTACAATACCCTTGACGATGATTTCGATACGGATATGGGTTACACTGGTACTGTGAATTACGGAATCGTTGTAAGAGATCCGGGAAGCGCTGACGTATCCGGTTCAAACGGATTCGAGTCTGACAACAACAGCTCTCAGCCTGAGTTGCAGCCAATCACTGCTCCTGTGTTCAACTACTTCACTGTGATAGGACCATATGCTTTCAAATCCAAAGATATTGACGCAAACTATCAGCACGGAGGTCACCTGAGAAGAGGTTCCAATATTGTAATCAAAAACTCTCTTATCGTAGGCTGGCCTACAGGTATTAACTTTGACAAGCCAGGTCAGGGTGTAATGGTAGAAAATACGGCCATTGCAAAGAATAACGCTGTTGCAAGTTCTGTATATGTAAAAGGTGACGCCCCTGCCGGAGCTTCTATAATTGAAGTTGACGATATGAACTCGTTATTTACCAACACCGGCTGGAAAAACCTGGAGAATCCTGATTTGTCCGCTGTAGCTGAGACATACAGAGATAAAGGTGCCTTTGCCGGTTCTCCAAACTGGAACTGGAATTCAGGCTGGGTCAACTTTGATCCAATCTATACCAAATACTAGTCTTAAATACAAAACAGGTTTGTTTGCCCGGGAAATTTTGTCCCGGGCTTTTTTACCAAGCAATTATGTTCCAAGTCAAATCAGCAATAGTTCTTCTTTTAGGTTTCATCGCAGCCGCAGGCTTTTCCTGCACTGACTATAATCCGGAACGATACAAATCTTCCACTGAGCTAAACGACCTGCTTGTGCGCATTTCTGCCTATACGGAGAAGAAACCCCGCCATATAAGTTATACCGATCGTTTTAATACAGAGTATCGCGCCTATTATCAAAGAGTAGCCGGCAATCTGAATAGTCGTATTGAACAGCTTTATGTAAGCGATTCTCTCCACTACTTTCTCCTGATCAAAAATGAGGCTAAGAGTCTCTATAAAGAGAAAAGAGCTGTGGGGGGTATCTTTAAACTGGAACGTGATTCGATTGTGGAAATGGCAATTCAATTCATAACTCCTATGCTGGCAGAAGAAGAGCTGACAAGAAAAGCCTCTGAGCTTTTTAAATCCATGGTAAAAAACGAGAACATGGATGAGTATTTCGGCAACCCTGCCTATATGGAATGGCCAAACCCCAATGTCAGCTATGACAAAGCAACAAATCGATGGGTATTTCCTGAGAATTCAGAGCTTGCTGTATTCAAAGACATCATGACCGGACAAAAATAAGCCGGCAGCAAAATCCTGTATCGCATTTTTTCAACTACGCCAATCCCTGATTTCTGTGAAATCAGCATATTGTAGCTAATTTTTTACGGCCCCGCCTTATCAGACGGGGCTTTTTCATTCTCATCCCGCTTAACAATTATTTAACAATCCCTTAACGATAAAGCTATACGGCAAGACTTCATTTGCATAAACAAAACAAACTCGTTCAAACATGCAAAATCAGACTCAACGATCCGACAAATTCACTTCCTTCTTCGCGCTTATCGCCATACCAGTGATATTCGCAGCATGCCTTGTACTGTTTTTCTATGTATTGGGCCATGAAAGCAACTTTGAAGGAGGCGATCCTGTAAAAGGGCATCCGCTTAATTACCTTGGAACAGTATACAAAGGTGGTATTATTGTTCCTTTCCTTATGTCCTGCTTTGTAATGGTACTAACCTTTTCTGTCGAAAGATTTCTGACCATTTCCAAAGCATATGGCAAAGGTTCTCTGGATAAATTTCTCCGTGATATCAAATTCCAGCTTTCAGACAACAATCTTGAAACAGCAAAAAATCGCTGCTCTTCGCAAAAAGGCTCTGTCGGAAATGTTGTTTTCTCAGTAATCAACCGTTATCAGCAAATTCTTTCGGATTCCGCTTACAACAAAGAACAAAAAACAGCAGCTATTCAGAAAGAAATAGAAGAAGCTACTGCGCTTGAGCTGCCGGTTCTTGAAAAAAACCTTACCATTATTGCCACACTCGCCTCAGTTGCTACATTAGTTGGTCTTCTCGGAACAGTAATAGGTATGATCAAGGCTTTTGCCGCACTTGCAACTGCCGGCTCACCGGACGCTGTTGCGCTGGCAAATGGTATATCTGAAGCGTTAATTAATACCGCACTTGGAATCGCTTCATCCGCACTTGCCATTATTTCATACAACTTCTTTACAAGCAAAATTGATACGCTCACATACAGTATCGATGAAATCGGCTTTAGCATTGTGTCACACTTCAATGCAACGTACCGGGAACCGCGCAGCGAACGGAAAGTTGCCGAAACATTTGTTGTTCAATAAAAGCAGCCACATCCATGTCTAAAATAAAAGTCCCGAGACAAAGCATAACACTGGATATGACGGCCATGTGTGATATGGCTTTTCTTCTGCTTACGTTCTTTATGCTGGCCACCAAGTTCAAGCCGGAGGAAAGCGCAATCGTTGATATTCCTTCATCGGTCTCTGAAATCAAAGTTCCGGAATCCGATATAATCACCATTTCGGTTCAAAAAAACGGAGCTGTTTTTTTCGGAGTTGACGGCCAGAATACCCGGCTTGCTCTTATCCGGAAAATGAATGAAAAATATGATCTCGCTCTTACAGATCAGGAAAAAACGCTTTTCACATTAATGGACGCTTATGGAGCTCCGGTATCCGGATTACGTTCCCTCCTGAACATGAGTCACGAGCAGCGTCAGCAAACAACCATGCCTGGCATACCGGCAGATTCTGTAACCAATGAGCTCAAAGACTGGATTCATCTGGCAAGGCTTTCCAATCCCAAATGCCGGATTGCAATAAAAGGCGACAAAGAAACCGATATCAGTGTCATACAACAGGTAATCGAAACGCTGCAAAAGCAGAATATCAACAAATTCAATCTGATTACCACACTCGAAATGTAATCCGGAAATTCCCAATCTGATAATACTTATACAATGGCAGAAGTAAATACTTCCGACAGTGGAAAAGGCGGAAAAAAACGCAGCAAGAAAGCATCAACCAAAGTTGACATGACTCCAATGGTTGACCTGGCATTTCTGCTTATCACCTTTTTCATGCTCACTACAACATTTGGAAAACCTCAGGCGATGGAAGTTAACATGCCTGACAAAACGGAAGATAATCAGGAACAGCCCCTGAAGGAATCCAAAGCATTTACCATACTCCTGGGAGAAGACAATACGATCTATTACTACCAGGGATTGCAGGATCCGGCACTCTATACAACTGACTATTCCGCTCAGGGTATACGCTCAGTCCTGCTCCAAAAGAAAAAAGAAATCGAAGATATGGTCATATTAATTAAAGCCCATTCAAAAGCCCGGTACAAAAACATGGTAGATATACTCGATGAAATGCATATTACAGCAATAAAACGATATGCAATCGTTGATATATCCCCGGTAGACCTGGAGCTGATGGAGACTAAAAAGAAGGAGGTTGCACCATGAGTCTGCTGGAAAAATCATTTGCTGATATCATTTTCGAAAACCGGAATCAGGCATACGGGGCCTATCTGTTACGGCGAATTTATGAAAAGCATATTCTGAAAGCCATTGTTTTCTCACTGGCTGCCTTTTCTTCAGTTCTTCTTGGTCCGCTCATTTACAATAAGTATCTCGTTTCTCCCAAAAAAGAAACCGTTATACATAACGTAGAAGTAATCCTGGAAGACATTCCGTCGATCGCGCCACCGGAACAGTTGCCACCGCCACCGCCGGAAATCAGGATTGAGGCCCCCAAAGTTTCACAGGTGAAGTTTCTTCCCCCCAAGGTAACCCCGGATGAACAGGTCAAAATTGAAGAGGTGCCGCCTACCACGGAAGATCTGAAAGATGCCAATCCCGGAGAGGTGGACCAGGAAGGCACTACCACACTGAGTGAGCTGGTCGAAAGCGATATCGAAGCGCAAAAAGTTGTCGAGGCACAACCGGAAGATAATCAGGTCTATACCTGGGTAGAACAATCTGCGGAATTTGCCGGCGGAGTAAACGAATTAAAGAAATACCTCACAAACAACCTCAAGTATCCTGCAGAAGCTGAAAAAGCACAGATATCTGATTTTGTCGTGGTAAAATTTGTCATCAATAAAGATGGTTCCATAAGCAATGTCCGTGTCGTAAAAGGCGCTGGCTACGGAATGGATGAGGAGGCTGTCAGGGTAATCCGGCAAATGCCCCGCTGGACACCGGCTAAGCAAAACGGTATGGCAGCACGACAGGAAAAAAGTATCAAAATTCCATTTGTACTCAAGTAATAGTGCCCCATGAGTAAACCATACAAAATTCTGGTTGTGGATGATGACAGCAGCATCACCGAACTGCTTCAGTACAATCTGGAGCAGCAGGGCTACATTGTACAGACCGTGCACAGCGGTAAAGAAGCGCTGGAAATCGCCCGGGATTTTCAGCCCAATCTTGTTTTGCTGGACATAATGATGCCCGGCCTGGATGGAGTAGAAACTTGCAGGATCTTACGCAATACAACATTTTCCGAAGAGCTGTTTATTCTTTTTCTGACCGCCCGGGCCGAAGAATATTCTGAAATAGCAGCTTTTGACGCAGGAGCAAATGACTATATTATTAAGCCGGTAAAGCCGAGAGCTTTGATGAGCCGGATATCGGCCTGTTTCAAAAGGGAGACCATTGCACAGGCAAAAAACAGTATAATTACTATCCGGGGCATAACAGTAGATCGGGAAAGTTATACCGTAATGAAAAATAACGAAAAGATCACGCTCGCAAAGAAAGAGTTTGAGCTCCTTTATTTTCTTTGCCAGCATCCCAATAAAATATTCAACAGAGATGAACTGCTAAAGAAAGTCTGGGGCACCGATGTCTGTGTAGTGTCCAGAACCATTGACGTTCATATAAGAAAAATAAGAGAAAAAATAGGTGATGATCTTATTAATACTGTCAAAGGAATCGGCTATAAACTAGAGCTCAGCGAATAATATCATATTTCACAATCTATCTGAAAATACCAATGGCGAACAAGCAAAAACAAAAAGAATTGAAACTTCTGGTCCAGACGAGAATTCTTGCTTCTGTCACTCTGATCCTTGAGCAGGAAAATCCGGAAGCTACGGCCAAATTAAAAAAGAAAATCAAGAAAATTTCCAGTGGACTTTCGAAATCGTTTATAGAAGAATGCGCCATTATTGAAAAGAAAAAGGCCAAAGCTGAGCGCAAAAAAAATAAAACAGCAGAAATTGCTGACAAAAGCACGAAAGCTCCGAAAATTGAAAAAGTAAAAACGAAAAAGACGACTGCTGAATAGATAGCAGTCTGATTCTATTTCTTAACAATTCCTTAACATTGGAATAACATTTCGATAATAGTGATTGCGGATTTTTGCCTCCGTAAAAATTTTCTGTTATCGAAATGTTAATTAATTGTAAAACCTGGCAATACATACTATTTTTTATAGTTTTCTGCAGCATTCCGTATGCTGGTATTGCACAGGTAAACCCGTCTTCTTCATCACAGGATGCCGAAGCAAAGCCATGGTTCAAAACACTTTCTTTTCGCGGGTATACTCAGATCCGCTTCAACGGCCTTGCTTCCAATCCCGGCCTGGCATGCGATCAGTGCGACAAATCCTGGGGCGGTAAAGAGGAGTTTTTTATACGTCGTGCCCGGATCGTACTCAGCGGCAACGTGCATGACCGTGTAGCAATATACATCCAACAGGATCTTGCATCCTCTCCTGCCAGCGGTCTGTTAAATTTTGCCCAGGTAAGGGATTTGTATGCCGACATCTTTCTTAATAATCAGAAAACGCTTCGCATTCGGCCAGGGATAAGCAAAATCCCGTTTGGGTTCGAAAACCTGCAGTCCAGTCAGAATCGTTTACCATTGGACCGGAATGACGGGCTAAACAGCGCTATCGCCAATGAACGGGATCTGGGAGTATTCCTGTACATAACACCGCAGAAAATCAGAAAACGCTTCGCCATGCTCCAGAATTCGCGGTATAAAGGCAGCGGAGATTACGGTATGATAGGTCTGGGATTGTACAACGGACAAACACTTAATAAGCCGGACCTGAACAACAACTTTCATACAGTCGCCAGATTCACTTATCCATTTGAGCTGGCCAATGGTCAGATCATCGAGACAGGCATACAAGGTTATACAGGCAAATATGTACTCAGTTCATTCAATTCAGAAACCAGTCACCAAAACGAATACCCGGATCAGCGGGTTGCTGCATCTCTCATCGTATACCCACAGCCCTTTGGATTTCAGACTGAGTTCAATCTGGGACGCGGTCCGCAATTTGTGCCGGGAGAAAACTCCGTTCAGCTCAGGCAGCTTAGCGGAGGATACATAATGAGCATGTATCACATTATGTATCATACTATGTCTTTCATGCCATTTGCCAGGTATCATTGGTATGATGGCGGTAAAAAGCATGAACCCGATGCCCGGAGCTATATGGTAAGTGAGCTGGAGCTGGGTATTGAATGGCAGCCGATTCCCCAGCTTGAACTGTGTATAATGTATGTTTTCTCCGACAGAACATATGAGGACTTCAGCTTGCCGGACAACCGCCAGGCTGGCACACTGATTCGGACGCAACTTCAATTCAACTACTAGAATATCAAATATTTATAAAACAACGTGTAGTGAAAATATGAAATCCCTTTGCTATTTTATATATACAATACTTTATAAATTCTGGCAATTAGACTAATATTGCAACTGCAAATGATTCAACCAAAATAATTCAGGTTATCATATCCTCAATGGAGTCCGGACTAGGAGTATGCGAAAAACTCAATCATACCGCTTCTGCTCAGCGAAGTAAAAAGCAACGTTATGTCTTACCTTCTGAAGCTGCTATAAAGTTCCTCTGGCAAGTAAGGATCATCCTGACAGATTTATGCCTCTCATATCTGAAAATTAATATTCGCTTAACATTAAAGTATCTAAATTTGACGGGTAATACTATGAGAAAATTCTGCTATTCTTCCGCGATTCTTTTATTGCTCGCCAGTTCCTGCTCAAATCAGCATGACAGAGTCAGAGTAGACGGCTCCAGCACAGTTTATCCGGTAACAGAAGCAGTGGCTGAAGAATACATGTCTGAATTTTCCTCGGCTAAGCTTACAATAGGTGTTTCAGGAACAGGTGGCGGATTCAAAAAGATGCTTCGCAGGGAAGTTGATATAACCAATGCCTCCAGACCGATTACTAAAAAAGAAGTCGCCCAGCTAAAAGAAAAAAATATTGATTTTCTGGAGTTTCCTGTCGCATATGACGGCCTGGCAATAGTTACACATCCCGGCAATACATTTATCGGTTACATCACAGTGGCTGAGCTGAAGAAGATATGGTCTCCCGAAGCACAGGGAAACATAACACGCTGGAATCAGATCCGTGCGGAATGGCCAGACGAAGAAATACATCTTTTCGGTGCTGGTACCGCGTCCGGTACCTTTGATTATTTTACCGAGGCGATTGTTGGCAAAGCACGATCTTCGAGAGGAGACTATACAGCATCTGAAGATGATAATGTTCTCGTACAGGGTGTCAGCACAGATCCATATGCCCTTGGCTTCTTTGGTATCGAATACTATCTGCAAAACAAGGACCGGTTAAAGCTGATCCCCGTTGATGATCAGAATGATGAAAATGGCAAAGGACCTGTTTACCCGTCTACCGAAACGATCAAAGACGGAACTTATCAGCCGCTTTCCAGACCGCTGTTTGTATATGTACTGAAAGAATCCCTGACCAAAGAAACGGTAAAGTCTTTTATGGACTTTTACCTGGACAATGTCTCCGAGCTTGTTCAGGATGTTGGCTATATCTCTCTCAGCGATGAGACTTATGCGCTTCTAAACAAAAGACTTCAGGAGCAGAAAACAGGCTCTTCATTTGTCAATCTTGAATCAAACGTTGGCATAAAGCTGGAAGAGATTCTGAAATAATTTTTCTAACTTGCACCCTGATTAATTGAATGAATCTTAAAGAGAAAATAATTGAGAAACTTTTATTATTCTGCAGCCTTGTTACCATTCTTACAACGCTCGGAATAATCCTTGTTTTACTTGTGCAAACCTTTAAGTTTTTCAGTGAGGTTTCACTGATCAGCTTCCTTACCGACACAGAGTGGACGCCATTATTTCAGAATAAGCGCTATGGTATCCTGCCGCTTCTGAGCGGAACCATACTCACTACACTGATTGCCGTAGTAGTTGCTGTTCCACTGGGACTTATTATTGCAATTTACCTTAGTCAGTATGCGCACGATTCGCTCCGGAGCATTGTAAAACCGGGACTTGAAGTTCTGGCGGCTGTTCCGACCGTGGTGTATGGCTTTTTTGCTCTTGAATTTGTAACTCCGCTTCTCCAGTCCGTTCTCGGACCCGGGCTTTCTGGTTTTAACGCGTTGTCTCCGGGTATTGTCATGGGCGTAATGATTCTTCCGCTGGTTTCATCATTAAGCGAAGATGCCTTATACTCTGTTCCTAAAAACCTTCGTGAAGGAGCCTATGCCTTGGGAAGTACCAGATTTCAGACGGCCTGGAAAGTCATTGTTCCCGCCGCATTCTCAGGAATATCCGTATCCGTAATTCTCGCTATCAGCCGGGCAATCGGAGAAACAATGATTGTTGCCATAGCAGCAGGCCAGCAGCCAAGACTGACCTTTGATCCGACTGTGCCCATTGAAACCATGACAACCTATATTGTTCAGGTAAGTATGGGAGATATTCAGCACGACTCCATTGAGTACCGAACGATCTTTGCAGTAGGTATTACACTTTTCGCTATGACTTTTGTATTGAACAATCTGAGTTTCTGGCTAAAAAAACGTTATCAGGAGGAATATAAGTAGTGAAAGGCAAACGATTCAGAAAACGCTTAAAACGATTCAAGAATGTCCGCAAATACGAATTGCAGGACAAAGCATTTCAATATCTTGGCATCTTTTGCACATTCTTCGGAATTGTAGTACTGGGAGCCCTCCTGATCGATGTCCTTATGGCCGGTCTGAAAAGGCTGGACTGGGATTTCCTCATGAGCCTTCCTTCCAGAAAGGCTTCCGAAGCCGGCATTTACACTGCCTGGATCGGCACCCTCTGGATTATGATTCTTACCGCAATAATTGCCCTCCCGATGGGTATAGGCGCAGGACTATATCTGGAGGAATATGGGAAAAAGAACAAACTGGCCAACTTTATCGAAATAAATATTGCCAATCTGGCCGGAGTTCCTTCGATCATTTACGGATTATTGGGCCTCGAATTATTTGCCCGGGCAATGCATCTGGGTGATAGCATATTAACCGGAGCCCTGACACTGGCCTTATTGATTCTTCCTATCATCATCGTATCAACACGAGAAGCGCTCAAAGCAGTACCTTATTCGATCAGAGAAGCAAGCTATGGTATCGGAGCCACCAAGTGGCAGACCATATGGCACCAGGTTTTACCAGCTTCCATGTCAGGAATAATTACCGGAGCCATCCTCGCAATCTCAAGAGCTATCGGAGAAACCGCTCCGCTGGTGCTGATAGGCTCGCTTTCTTATATCTCATTCGCTCCAACCAGTCCTCTGGACCCGTTCTCTGTATTACCGATTCAGATATTTAACTGGATTTCAAGACCACAGCCCGAATTTGCGGAAAATGCCGCCGCTGCCATTATTATTCTTCTGGGCATCACATTCCTGATGAATGGCATCGCTGTTTATTTCCGATACAAGGCACAAAAGAAAATTAAGTGGTAGTTTAGCCGAAGCAGTATGAAAATTGAAGTAAAAGACCTGAACGTATATTATGGTATGGATCACGTGCTGAAAAACGTGAACATGTCAATCAAAAAGCAAACCGTCACCGCTCTCATAGGCCCTTCCGGCTGCGGGAAGTCAACGTTTCTCAGATGCTTCAACCGAATGAATGACCTGATTGACAATACCAGAATTGTAGGAGAGATATCCATAGACCACCTCAATGTATATTCACCTTCCGTCAATGTAAACGAATTGAGAAAATCGGTAGGAATGGTTTTTCAGAAACCCAATCCTTTTCCGAAGTCAATCTTCGAAAACGTTGCCTACGGCTTAAGAGTAAATGGAGAAAAGAACAAGAAGGTTATCGAAGATAAAGTCGAAAAATCGCTGCAACAGGCTGCTCTATGGGACGAAGTTAAAGATAAGCTTAAAAAATCTGCGCTGGCATTATCAGGCGGGCAACAGCAGCGTTTGTGCATAGCAAGGGCCCTTGCTGTCGAGCCATCCATCCTGCTGATGGACGAACCGGCATCCGCGCTGGATCCGATATCTACGGTAAAGATTGAAGAGCTCATATATCAGCTCAAAGAAAAGTATACGATCCTGATTGTTACGCACAATATGCAACAGGCCTCAAGAACCAGCGACAAGACCGCATTTTTCTATATGGGTGAGCTGGTTGAGTATGAGGACACCAGAACCTTGTTTACGAATCCCAGGAAAGAAAAAACACAAAATTATATCACCGGACGATTTGGATAATTATCGGAACTTTTTTTGTATATTTTAGGTATATTGATACTAAACCATAAGAGGGGCTATGAATTTAATAGAAACAGAAATTGGTGAGTTAAAAACGGAAATGATCGATATGACCTATATGGTCAAAGGTCAGATCGAAAAATGCATAACCGCTGTATACTCATTTGATAAGGATCTCGCCAAGGAGATTGTAAAGAATGAAAAATGGGTCAATGGATTCGAGCTGCGAATCGACAGCAAATGTGAGCATATTCTTGCCCTGTTTAACCCGGTTGCAATTGACCTTCGTTTTGTTGTCGCTGCCCTAAAAATGGTTTCCGATCTGGAACGCATAGGTGATAACGCCAAAGGAATTGCTCAATATATTGTTCGTTTTGAAACCCCTTTCGATGAAGAGCTGATCCAAAAGTTCCGGCTCAGAGAGATGACGGATACCATCATTGATATGCTGGAGATCCTCAGTACCTCTTTTGAAAAAGACAATACCAAGCTGGCCAGAACTGTTTTTGCCAAGGATGAAATACTTGATGAAATCAACAACAAAGCCAATGAAGTCCTTCAGCAGTATGTTCTGAACGAAAAAGATCCCCAAAAGATCATGCATGCGATATATTTCCTTTCCGTGATACGCAAAATGGAACGGGTGGGCGATTATATTACCAATATTGCCGAAGAGATTATTTTCTATGTCAAGGCCAAAGTACTGCGCCATAACAAAAAAGAAAAAGCCAAAGGCAAGCACAAAGAAAGCACTCAGACTCTGGATGGATCGGACGAAGAAGACGACGATCAGACCTTATAAAAAAGAATGTTTTCCTTGCTGATTCTGCCTGCCTTTCTTAACTTGAGAGGGTGGGAATACTATGTTATGAGCAAAAATAAAAGTCGCTGCTCCAAATGCTTGTAGTTGCAGAGTAACATATTAGTCCTGATACAGGTTAAAACCATATAGGAATTTTTTACTGCATTTTCATGGACGGAAAATTTTTCAGGCTTTTGGGACTGGAGGTATTATTAGATAATCTGAAGGGATATATTGAGACTAAAATTGAGCTTATTAAAATTGAGGCTCAGGAAAAGCTGACCACACTGATCACAGTTATTCTCGTTTTCTTTTGTGTGGCAGTATTCGGTGTTCTTGCATTTTTTTTCCTCAATTTTGCACTTGCTCTCTATTTAAATCAATTATGTGACAGTAGCTTCCTGGGATTTGTTATATTAGGGAGCTTTTATCTCCTTATTATGATTCTGCTTATACTCAGTATCAATAAGGGGTTTATTCACCGGATTATCAGAAGATCGATTCAGTCCATGTTTGCTAAACCTAAAAAATGATCGTATGCACGACAACCCAGATTATCAGATCGGATCACCGGATATGAAAAATACCCTCGAAAAGGAAAACCGGTTATACAAAACCGCCCTTGACCATGAGGTAGATGATCTGAAAGGTCAGGCTCTCCGGATCGGGCGATATGCCCTTATTGCCGGAGGTATAGTAGCTGGTTCGTACATGCTATACAAACTACTAAGTGACAAGGAAGAAGATCGGGAAGAAAGTGGAGAGACAGCCCGGTTAACTCCGGCCCAGTCGCAGATAATAGTTGAAAAAGAAGTAAAAGAAAACTCATTTCTTCGATATATCAGAGAACAGCTTGCCTTTATCGCATTAACAATCCTAAGAGAGAAAATTGCCGATCTGACCGGAATCGACAAAAAAAAGCTTATATACAAAAACGATGAGTCTTCTGAAAAGACTGAAGAAAAATAGAAAAATAGGGCATAAAAGCCTCGCTATTCTCCTCGACCCGGACAAAACAACCCCGGAAGACGCCCGCAAGCTGGCCATACAGGCCAGGAAACATCATGTGGATTACCTGTTTGTTGGCGGCAGTCTTATTACCAATGACCAGTTTTCCGGGCTTATAGCACAACTAAAAAAAGACTGCGATATACCTGTAATTATCTTTCCGGGCAGTAATCTGCAAATATGCCCGGAAGCCGATGGCATACTTCTGCTATCTCTTATTTCCGGAAGGAATCCGGAGTATCTGATCGGGCAACATGTCATAGCCGCTCCGGTACTACGCCAGACTGATCTGGCCATTCTGCCTACCGGTTATATTCTTATTGACTGTGGACGCCCTACAACTGTTTCCTATATCAGTAATACTACTCCTATACCATACGACAAGCCATCTATCGCTGCCTGTACTGCGCTGGCAGGTCAGATGCTGGGTCTGAAGCTTATCTATCTCGACGGTGGCAGCGGTGCTCTTAAACCTGTTTCGGCCGAAATGATTTCTCAGGTAAAGGCAACAACAAAAGTTCCTCTTATCGTTGGTGGCGGAATCAACAGCCCCGAAAAAGCACGTACAACTCTTGAAGCAGGGGCAGATATAATCGTTGTTGGCAACGCTCTCGAAGAAAACCCGGGACTTCTTTCAGAGATCGCCACATGCGTAAGCGAAGCCAATCGCAATAATACTGGCAATAAACAGAAACATCTGCAGAAATAAGGTCTCAGGATTGAATATTCCCTTTTCAGTCAGCTGGTTTATAGCTCATTTGCAAAAAGAAGCTTAAGGCTCGAAGATTTCAGTTGCCTGAGGCCCTCGAGAGCAACAAACAGATATTGCTGGAAAATCAGAGCACTCCCGGATAAGAACAAAGGCTCCTTCACGTTTTTCCATAGGAAATTGTATGCAATCAGAGCATCTTACAAAGTGACAGGCTGCTTTCCCGTATCTTTCCAGATTCAATAGCTAATTTTATTTTTCTATGAAAATACTGATTGTTGAAGATGAAAAAGAATTGATTGAAGCAATTGCAGCTTCCCTTGCTAAAGAACATTTTCTTATAGAAAAAGCGACTGATTTCCGAACAGCGGGAGAAAAAATGCATCTTTATGAATATGACTGTATACTGCTTGACATTATGCTTCATGGGGGAAATGGCCTTCAATTGCTGGAGCAGCTAAAACAGTCAGGAAAAGCTGATAATGTGATTATTATTTCAGCCAAGGACTCTCTGGACGATAAAATACGCGGACTTGAGCTCGGAGCAGATGATTATCTGACTAAGCCATTTCATCTGGCAGAGCTCAATGCCAGAGTAAAAGCAGTGCTCCGCAGAAAAAAACTTGAAGGAAAAAGCGTCATTGAAGCCGGCAATTGTTTACTGGATCTGAACGAACGAGTATTTCTGGTCAACCGGGAAAATGTCCCGCTCAACAGAAAAGAATTTGATATTCTGGAATACTTCCTGCTCAATAAAAACAGACTGATCACAAAAAACACGCTGGCAGAGCATGTCTGGGGAGACAATACTGATCAGACAGACAATTTCGATTTTATCTATTATCAGATTAAAAACCTGCGCAAAAAATTACAGTCTTCACACGCTGATATTAAAATTGAATCAGTTTACGGTATAGGATACAAAATGCTGGAAGAATGAAGCTGCTCAACCAGTCCGTAAAATACCTGTCTATTCCCATTCTCCTGATAATTAGTGTCTGGGCGCTGGTTTTTTACATAAATATGCTTGATGAAATCAAAGAGAGCATTGATGAAGGGCTGGAAAATTATAAGCGTCTGATCATTCGCAGAGTCAGGCCGGACTCGGTCATTGTACCCCAAAAAGATTTTGATGAAACGTTTTTTACTATCCGTGAGATCTCCTCTGATCAGGCATTTCAGATCAGGGATACATACATTGACACACTGATGTATATGCAGGATGCGGACGATGAGGAGCCAGAACTCGAGCCTGTCCGTATGCTCACTACTGCATTTGAAAAAAACGGCCGTTTTTATGAATTGAAAATTATCAATTCGATGGTAGAAGAAGACGATCTGATCGAAGAACTATTCCGGGAGACTGTATACCTGTATCTGATCCTGATCGCTGCCATTCTTGTGATTAACAATATTGTACTGCAACGCTTATGGAAACCTTTTTACAACCTGCTCAGCCAGCTCAAAACATACCGGCTTGGTAGCAGCAAAAATCTGCCTGAAATAAAAACCCGGACCCTGGAGTTTAATGATCTGCAGCATGCTGTCAGAACACTGTTGCAGCATACTATCGAAACCTACGAGCAACAAAAGCAGTTTATCGGCAACGCTTCCCATGAGCTGCAAACGCCGCTTGCAATTGCCACGAACAAACTGGAATTATTTCTGGAAAAAGGGCATCCGGAAGACCCAGACATGGAAGATATCACACAGGTGCTGCAAATTATCGAGCGACTGGTACGATTAAACAAATCCCTGCTGCTGCTCACTAAAATAGAAAACAGACAGTTTGCAGACGATCAGTCTGTATCCATAAGTGAGGTAACTGCTCAGGCTATACAGGAGTTGCAGGATGTCGCAGATTTTAAAGAAGTCAGTATTTCCGTTGAAGAAACGTCCGGACTAATCGTTCATATGGACGTTTCCCTTGCCGGTATTGTTATCACAAACCTGATCAGAAATGCCGTATTCCATAATGTTTCCGGTGGGAATGTAAACATTCATATTGCAGATAATGCCATTAAAATCTGCAACACAGGGCTGTCAGCTCCTCTTGACGCGGACAGGATTTTTAACCGATTCCATAAATCCGATACGGGATCAGGCGGCACAGGGCTGGGGCTGGCTATTGTGAAAGCTATTTGTAACATATACAGATTTAAAGCTTCCTATTTTTTTGACAACGGAAAGCATTGTTTCAAAATTGATTTTACTTTTCATTAATCTATCCCGCATTCCCGGTTGTTTCCAATATCCCAGGATATTTTGGCTGCATGAATGCGCTCAGACCCTGTTATCTAAGAAGTAGTATTACACTATCGCTCAGTATTATCCTGACAGTCTGCCATGCCCAGACAAATGAAAACAAGCAACCTGTTGACAAGGTTTCTCATACCGAACCTCTGTATATCGACCTTGTAAGAGATCTCGGAGCACGCAAAGGAGAGAAAGAACTTAATATCGGAGCTGACTTCACAGGCACCCGGAATTACAATGAATATATGCTTCTGGCTGAATACGAATTTGCTCCACTCAACCGGCTGGCCCTTGAGATTGAAACAGATGTATCTTTTTTCGGAAACAGAGAGAGCAATCAGGATATCATGCACGATAAATCAGGATGTTTAAAACTGTCCATGCAATATTCTTTTCTCGTTTCCCCCAAATACAAAACAACCATAGCTGCCGGATATACGCAATTATTAGAGCTGAGCCATTTCAAATCCGGCAGCGGAAGCTCGGCTTCCAGCCAAACGGTATATAACCCATTCCTGGTCGCTGCGAAAAACTGGGGAGCAGGTATACATACATTATTGTACGCCAGTTTACTGATCAGCAACGATCTTCTGCGAAAGAATCCCTTCGTTTCCTGGCATATTAATGCAGCTTTTCATTATGCGATTCCTGGTTCCGGACATTTCATCGGACTTGAATTAAGTGATGAACAATCCCATAGGCACAATGAAATAACCCTGCGTCCTCAAATGAAAGTAAAAGTAAATCCGGCTCTGGCCATAGGAGTTGTAACAAGCCTGCCGATACACACCAGCGAAGGAAAAGGCTTTGGTCATTTTATCAGGATTATTTATGAACTATAAACGCGGATTCCCGATTGTTTCCCGAATCCTGTGCTTTATTTATATATATAAACTTAATAGTAACTCATATGAAAAGATATCTGATATTCGGCACTCTCGCGTTGATTCTGAACACTGGTTTCGGACAGGATATTCCTCAAAGCCAGGTACCATCCTTAATTGTAAACAGCTTCCAGCAGTCATTCCCCAAAGCCTATGATATAGAGTGGGAAATGGACGGCGAATTGTACAAGGTTGAATTTGAAACAGGGCTTACCGGCAGAGACCATGACATCTGGTATGACAAAACCGGCAAAATGATAAGACACAAAGAAGAAATTACAAAAAGCGAGCTCCCTAAAAAAGTATCCCAAACAATAAGCCGGGATTTTAACGGATACCGGTTAGATGATATAAAGAAAATAACTGAAGGAGAAAAAGTCATCTATACTGTTGAATTGAAAAGCTTCAGAGAAGACTGGGATGTTGCCCTTGATGCGGAAGGAAATATTCTGAGTAAAAAAATTGACTGACAGCTGTATAAACGACTTCCGTCTATCAATAAAAGAGGCCACCCCCTAAGCAGGATGGCCTCTTTTGGGCATTACCGTAACTCTGACGCACAAAACTCCTGCTAGAAGCAATAATTGTTTTCTTCAATCAGCTTATCGGCAATAGCTCTCCGTAAATCTCTTGTATTTACCGGAGACATTTTCGTAAATCGCTTTACACCCATTAGCATCATTCGCTGCATATCGCCTTCCGCCATAGAAACAACGGCATTCTTACCTGCAATACTTACCTTATCCGCTGTATCAAACACAAGAACCTTTACCATATTAACCTGCGCTTCAACAGCAGCTTCTCCTTTAAGACCAACAAGCTTTTCCGCCCGAAGCAACGCAGACTCTGCAACATATACATCAATAGCGATATCAGCCAGATTCATCAGTATTTCCTGTTCATGAGCCAGCTTGTCCATATATTTCTGAGCTGCCGCACCTGCCGCCATCAGCAACACTTTCTTAAAGTTTTGTATCGCCTTCTTCTCAGCTGCAAATAGTCCCTCTTCTTCATTTCCAAATTCCGGTATACCGGTAAGTTCCTTCTGGACAGCCATGGCAGCTGACATAAAATCAACTTCCCCTTTCATAGCTTTTTTGAGGATCATATCCATAGTAAGCATCCGGTTAATCTCGTTCGTACCTTCAAAAATCCGGTTGATTCTGGAATCACGATACGCTCTGTCCATAGGATAATCCGCAGAAAAGCCATACCCCCCGTATATCTGAACTCCTTCATCCACCACATAATCCAGCGCCTCAGAACCTGCAACTTTTAAAACAGCACATTCTACCGCAAAGTTTTGTGCAGCGCCAAGCAGCGCTTCTTCATATGATTTTCCTTTCGATCTCAGGTCTTCTTCAGCGCTTTGAATATCAGCTCCGGCTCTGTACATCGCAGACTCTACAGAAAAAATTCGTATAGCCTGCTCAGCCAGCTTATATTTTATCGCACCAAAGTCAGCAATAGGTCTCTTAAACTGAACCCGCTCTTTTGCATATTGTATAGCAAGTGTGCTGGTTCTTTTGGAAGCACCAATAGCAGCTGCAGCCAGCTTAATACGACCAATATTCAGAATATTGAACGCGATCAGGTGACCTTTCCCGATTTCACCAAGCACGTTTTCTACCGGAACTTTACAGTCGTTCAGAAATACCTGCCGGGTAGAAGACCCCTTGATGCCCATTTTGTGCTCTTCATTGCCCAGCGACAGGCCTTCTCCTTTTTCAACAATAAACCCGGTAAACTTGTCTCCGTCAATCTGAGCAAATACAATGAATACATCAGCAAAACCGGCATTTGTGATCCACATCTTCTGACCATTCAGAATATAATGCTTACCATCATCTGATAAAACTGCTTTTGTTTTAGCCGCAAGAGCATCTGATCCTGATCCGGGCTCAGTCAGACAGTAGCTCGCTTTCCATTCTCCGGTAGCAAGTTTCGGCAGATATTTCTTCTTTTGCTCATCCGACCCGAAGTAAAGAATCGGGAGGGTACCGATCCCGGTATGAGCCGCCAGCGCAACGGCAAATGAATGTCCTGCTCCTACAACTTCAGTCAGCAACAGAGAGGTATTAAAATCTTTACCAAAGCCTTCATATTCCTCTGGTATAGACGTAGCAAGAAGACCTAATTCTCCGGCTTTTGATAACAGCGTCTCCATTAATCCCTCTTCCTGTTTGTCAATCTCCTCAAGCTTCGGAAGTACATCCGCATCCAGAAAATCATTGGCCATGTCCCGGATCATGCGCTGTTCTTCATTAAACTCTTCCGGAATAAAAACATCTTCCGCACGGGTTTCACGGATCAGGTATTCTCCTCCCTGTATACTTTTCTTTACTGTTGTAGACATTGTAGTACCTTTAATATTTTATTAATAATGTTAACTTTCAAAAAATCCGGAATCCTTTTTACAAACGCTCAAATATTCCGGCTGCGCCCTGTCCCGTGCCTACGCACATGGTAACAAGTCCATACTTTTTATTTCTTCGCTTCAGCTCATTGAAGATCTGCACGGACAGCTTTGCCCCTGTGCACCCAAGCGGATGCCCCAAAGCGATAGCTCCTCCGTTGACATTTACTATATCAGGATCCAGCCCAAGCTCTCTGATAATCGCATAAGACTGAGAGGCAAATGCTTCATTTAATTCTATCAGGTCAATATCACTCTGCTTCAGGCCTGCCATTTTCAAAGCTTTAGGAATCGCCTCTATGGGACCAATACCCATTATCCTGGGCTCCACACCAGCTACTGCATACGATACAAGACGGGCAATCGGTTTGAGATTAAGTTCTTTCACCATTTCTCCGCTCATCAAAAGCACAAAAGCCGCTCCGTCCGAAGTCTGGGAAGAATTTCCGGCAGTAACCGACCCGTTTAGCTTGAAGACCGGCTTTAGTCGCGCAAGTGCTTCAAGATTGGTATCCAGACGTGGTCCTTCATCGGTATCCACTACAAAATCTCTGGTTTTAAGCTTACCGTCTTCTCCGACAAACTTTTCACGAATAGAAACCGGTACGATCTCATCTTTAAATCGTCCTTCTTTCAGGGCGGCCACTGCTTTCATGTGACTGTTATAGGCAAATTCATCCTGAGCCTCCCTTGATACGTTGTAATCCGAAGCAACGGCCTCCGCAGTAAGTCCCATACCCCAGTAATAATCCGGGTGTTTCTTTGCCACTTCCGGATTTGGCATTATTCTCCAGCCACCGAAAGGAATCGGACTCATACACTCCACTCCTCCGGCTATGATACAACTGGCATAACCAGTCTTAATCTTGGCATCGGCGATTGCGATAGTCTCAAGACCGGATGAGCAATACCGGTTAACTGTCATACCTGGTACTTTTACTGTATCCAGCCCCATCAGCGAAATCATTCTACCGATATTAAGTCCCTGCTCTGCTTCCGGAGTCGCGTTACCACAAATCACATCATCGATCCGATCTTTATCCAGATCAGGCACACTTGCAACCAGATGTTTTATGACATCGGCCCCAAGGTCATCCGGCCTGTAAAATTTAAAGCCTCCTTTAGGCGCTTTACCTACGGCTGATCTGTATCCGGCAACTATATATACTTCTTTCATTTTCTTTATGGTTAAGTTTAAACTGATGGTGGCAGCCCGTAAAATAAAGAGCTCCCCCTGAATTCAAAGTTTTGCCTAGTTTCTCAGAGGCTTTCCTGAGTTTAAAATACTCTGAATACGTTCAAGCGTTTTACGTTCTCCTGTCAGAGAAAGGAATGCTTCCCTTTCCAGATCCAGCAAGTATTGCTCCGAAACCAGCGAAGGTTGGGACAAGTCACCTCCACACATCACATAGGCCAGTTTTTCGCTGATTTTCTGATCATGCTCGGAAATATAATTTCCGGCTCTCATACTGTTGGCTCCGGCAATAAACATTCCCAATGCGGATCTGCCCAGAACTTTAATATCCTTTCGCTGAATTGGCTTGGTATATCCGGCATCAGCCAGTTCAATCGCTTTTCTTTTTGCATCAGCCAGCAAACGGTCTCTGTTAAGCGTGATACCATCGGAAGGTCTCAGAATTTTCATATCGACAGCCTGATAGGCAGAGGTTGCCACCTTTGCCGTAGCAATGGTCATATATGCATTTTTCAGATTATTCGTCATGATATCATCAGGCTCAAATGAATCAGAAACCCTCAGAGCCATTTCCTTTGTACCTCCACCACCGGGGATTAATCCGACTCCGAACTCGACAAGACCAATATACGTCTCCGCATGAGCCTGTACGTGATCCGCATGCATAGTCAACTCACAGCCACCTCCGAGTGCCAGTCCTGCCGGAGCTGAGATAACCGGTATGGCCGAATAGCGTATGCGCATCATGGTATTCTGAAACTGACGGATCATAAAATCAATCTCATCATATTCCTGCTCAATGGCATACATAAAAATCAAAGCCAGATTGGCGCCTGCTGAGAAGTTAGTCGCTTCGTTTCCGATTACCAGCCCGCGATAATCTTTTTCAGCGATCGAAATGGCTCTGTTAATTCCTTCAATTACTTCTCCACCCAGCGTATTCATTTTTGTGTGAAACTCCAGATTCAGTATCCCATCCCCCACATCAAACAATGAGACCCCGTCATTTTTCCATACAACTTTATTATCCCTTAATGTATCCAGAAGAATCAGTGATTTGGTTCCCGGAATTTCCCTGTAGGTCTTCGATTCAAGATCATAATACAGACGCCCACCATTTTCATTTTTGTAAAATGAGCTGTTTCCGTTATTGAGCAGTTCATAAACCCAGTCAGCCGGCTTATTTCCTGATTCCTCAATCAACTTAACTCCTTTGGCAAGCCCTACAGCGTCCCAGGTCTCAAACGGCCCCATTTCCCAACCGAATCCGGCTTTCAAGGCATCATCAATCTTATAGAGCTCATCAGCAATTTCCGGTATGCGGTACGTCACGTAGCTAAAAATCCCTGCAAAGCTTTTTCTGTAAAATTCTCCCGCTTTGTCCTTTCCGGATACCAGTACCTTAAAGCGATCCTTCAGCTTGTCAATCGTTTTGGTCTGTTCCAGCGTTGCAAACTTCACTTTCTGCTGCGGTTCGTATTCAAGGGTTTTCAGATTCAGCGAAAGTATTTCGGATTTGCCTCCTTCTCCCCTCACTTTTTTATAAAATCCCTGGCCGGTTTTATCACCCAGCCATTTTTTCTCATACATCGTCCTGATATCACCACTGACATTGAATATTTCCACACCCTCATCCTTCTTCAATGCCTGATAGAGATTATCTGCTACTTTTACCAGCGTATCAAGCCCCACAACATCTGCAGTCCGGAAAGTGGCAGACTTCGGACGTCCGATTACCGGGCCGGTCAGTTTATCGGTTTCATCAATCGACAATCCAAGCTCATTCATAACATGCATTACCTGAAGCATGGAATAAATTCCTACACGGTTTGCTATAAAAGCCGGGGTATCCTTGCACAACACCGTGGTTTTACCAAGGTATAAATCCCCGTAATGCATCATAAAATCGATCAGATCCTTGTCCGTATACTGCGTCGGTATTACTTCAAACAAACGAAGGTATCTGGGCGGGTTAAAAAAGTGCGTACCAAGAAAGTTCTTTTTGAAATCATCACTGCGGCCTTCTGCCATGAGATGAATAGGAATACCGGATGTATTGGACGAAACAATTGAACCAGGCTTTCTGTATTGCTCCACCTGTTCAAAAACAGACCGCTTAACATCAAGATTTTCAACTACCGCCTCCAGAATCCAGTCATAGCCGGCTATTTCCTTCATATTATCCGAAAAATTCCCTGTTCTTATTCTCAGAGCAAATTCGTCTTTATATACAGGAGAAGGAGTTGATTTAAGAGCAGCCTGCAATGCCTCATTGACAATCCTGTTTCGTACCCTGGGATCCTCCAGTGTCATACCTTTGGCTTTCTCCGGCTCAGTCAGTTCTTTAGGAACTATATCCAGGAGTAAAACATCTACACCAATATTGGCAAAGTGACAGGCGATTCGGGAACCCATAATTCCGGAGCCCAGTACTACCACATTTTTAATTATTCTGGTCATATGAAAATATTTCCCGTTTAAAATATATTTTTTCTATCTATAATACTACTTATATCTGCGGCCACTTCAAAAAAAATTTCCAGCTTCCGGGGATCGATCTCTTTTCTGACAAGGGCATTAAACTTTTTCACTACCTTCCTGGCTATCTGTTTTTTCTCTTTTCCTTTCGGTGTAAGAAAGATTCTTACCAGTCTCTTATCATCAGGGTCTTTCTGTCGGTATATATACTGGTCGTTTTCCAGACTCTTCAGCATTCTGCTCATACTCGTCGGCTCCATACCGAGCAAAGGCCCGATTCGTGTAGCAGGCGTCCCCTCTTTCTCATCAATATTCAGCAATACATAACCGACCGAAGCTGTAAGCCCGTGCTTGACTCCTTCCTCATTGTACATCCTGGATATTCCATGCCAGGTGGCTTTGAACTGGTAACAAACGGTATCTCCTCGCTTCATAAATATCCCTTTGAAGGCTTAAACGGGCATATCGGAAATATGTTATGCGTGCATAATAAAAGTGATGTCTTTTTTATAGCAGGAAAAAAATTAAAAGACACCGGCCTGCTTGCAATCAGGTCCGTTATAATGAGATTTTTAAGATCAGGCAGTCATTCCGGTATAGAGATCAGAACTTACCCATGATAAAATAGAGAATATACAGCAGCAATAATACAGCGGCAAATGTTCCTATCCGAAGGAGGATCCAGTACCAGACCGGTTTTTCATTATGAGGATCACTAACCATACGTTTCATAACTTTTACCGGCAACAAATGTTTTTGCTACAAAATTTAGCTAAATTTAACCGATGTATGCTATCGTAGACATAGAAACAACCGGTTCAAACACTGCTTATGATCGTATTATTGAAGTTGCAGTGGTCACAACCGATGGAAAAGATATTCTTTCGTCTTTCCAAACACTTATTAATCCGGGGATATCCATCCCATACTGGATTTCCGGTCTTACAGGTATTGAACCGGACGATGTCCGGGAGGCTCCGTCATTCTCCGAAATCTGCGAACACTTAAAGGCAATGCTGGCGGACAAGATATTTGTGGCCCATAATGTAGGATTTGATTATGGATTTCTGAAATCCGAATTTGCCAGAGAAGACATTGATTTTAACCCAAAAAGAACTTGCAGCGTCAGGCTTTCCCGTAAGATAATTCCCGGATACCGGTCATATAGTCTTGGCTCGCTCTGTGCTGACTTAAATATTCCAATAGAAGGACGGCACCGGGCAATGGGAGACGCCCAAGCCACGACTCTTCTTTTTCATAAGCTTTACTCGATCGATAAAGAGTCAATAGACAAAAGTGTAAAACGCAATTCCGGCGAAGCAGTACTACCTCCCAATTTACCCCGTACCACATTTGACCGGATTCCGGAGCTACCCGGGATCTATTATTTTCACGATGAGCACCAAAAAGTAATCTATGTAGGCAAGGCCGACAATATACGCAAACGGGTAAAAGGACATTTTAGCGCGGGTTCCGAATCCAGGCAAAAACAGCGTCTTTTTTCATCTATCTGCGATATCAGTTATGAGCTATGCGGGAATGAGCTAATCAGTCTGCTACTGGAAATAGCCGAAATAAAACGTCTCTGGCCCGCCTATAACAAAGAGGCCAAAAAACCGGGATATACATATGGAGTGTATATATATGAGGACCCTTCAGGATATCTGCGACTTTCCATTGGGAAAATGCAGGTATCCATGAAGCCTGTTTCAAGTTTCCGAAGCTACCTCGAGGCCAGAGAATATCTTATAGCAATTGCCGATCAGTATAAATTGTGCGAAAGAAAATGTGGTATAAGAAAAGATTCCTGTCCGCTGTGTCATGAATATTGCCGGAATACCGATCCCGAAAATTATAATAACAAAGTTATGGAAGCAATAAACAGAACTCAGCAAGGTAAAAACCTTATCATAAAAGGTATGGGAAGAAATACTGAGGAATTTTCTCTGGTAGTGGTAGAAAACGGAGTCCTGCTGGGATACGGTTTTGTTGATAAAGAACTATGTATAAGCAGTCCCGATGAAGCCAAACTACATATAAGACGGCTCTCTGATAATCCCGAATCCCAAAAAACCCTGACCCGGTGGTTAAAGAAAGAAAAGCCTTCCAATATCATTTATTATTAGAAGGCTTTACCGTATATCAATTTTTACCTATTATAATTTTTGCCCTTTTTAGCTTTTTTAGGCTTTGGGGTTCCCCAGTTTTCCTTATGAAACTTACCTGACCAGCCAACACTGCAGGAACTGCTAAGAAATCCGGCAATAATAAATAGAATGAGTAGCTTTTTCATAGTTTAAACTTTGCAAGAAGACAAATTTAACACTTTAAACAGGAAAATTCTACGAAAATATTGTAATCTTTTGGATTTTATATAAAAAGAATCCCAAAAGCACATTTTCTTCCTCTTTCACAATAACAAAAGCACCGCCTCTTTATCAGACATCATCAGAAACCGGCAGACAACACGGCTTAGATTTGTTTAACCTGTATCTGACGGATTTTGTTTGGCAGCATTCTCTTTGCCGGCAAGATCACTCTTAAAACTCTTTCTTCATAAAAAGCTTCAATATTTTCAACATCCACAAAATCCGGAATTGCTGTTTTATGGACAAACCGCGGAACAGAGTTCCCGTTTTTCCATGTGGCAGATTCATTTATGTACGAATTATGCACTAACAAAAGTAATTCACTATCCTTTACAAACACCTGATACGCCTCCGGACTGACTCCGGCAATATGCAGGGTCAGTATTAGATTATTTCCGGATTGCATTGATTTCAATACAGGCACTGAAGCTCCCCCGCCGATGGTATTCATTCCGTCTGCCTGCTTCAGCAAACTTCTGAGAAGTTTTTTATTATCTAGTATATTCATTTTTCCTCTGGTTTCAATCCTATAAAAACAATTGCTATTCCATAAGAGAAAACAAGACATTATGTCTGCACAACAATATAAAACCATTACAATAGTGCCATTTTGACTTGAAAAAGCTAATAAAAATGATTTTTCCACATTTGCTATCTCCGGCTCTGCTCCTCACGTATACACTACAAACATTCTTCTAATCAGATGAAAAAGCGGAAGAAACTAAGACATTTATGCCATTTAAGAAATCTCCTGATGGTCGCCATGGCCGATGGTAATCTGACCCAAAAAGAAAAGGAATTTCTTGAGGAAAAAGCTGGCGCATACAATGTAAGCCCCCAAAAGCTCCGTGAAATGCGCCGGAATCCGGATAAAATAAAAATGATATTCCCGCAGGACCTGGGAGACAGGCTTCAGCTTCTGTATGAGTTGGCAGAAATGGCTTTGATTGACCATGTAACTTCACCCGAAGAGATTGAAACTTGCCGTAGTATTGCCACAAAAATGGACATTATTCCCGAATCTGTTGATCAGATTCTGCGGGATTTGGGAAAGAGAACTTCAAGCGCTCCAACCTAATGCACTAATGTGGAGATTTCTCTGTTTAGAATATAGACAAGAAGTAAAAGAAAGGAGTGTGGGGATGAGTGGTTTCTTATATTTTATTGCTATCCTGTTGATAATAGGATGGATCGTAGGTCTCACTGCATTTGATGCAGGAGGACTTATTCATATATTATTGGTTCTGGCTATTATCGCCGTGTTGTTCAGATTGATCAGAGGACGTTCGATATAGGTTCCTATTACCAGATTCAGGCTGCTACGCGCAGCCTTCTTTTTTTAATTTTGTTCGGATTAAATAATAAATTCACACAGGAATACTCTATATACAGCAGTGAGGCTTATTAAACACCCCGTTTTATGTAATTACTATGTGACCTATCGGTGCAATGCCAGTTGTTCCTTTTGTGATATATGGGAAAGACCATCTCCTTATGCTTCCCCTGATACCGTTTCCAGGAATCTCAGAGATCTGAAAAAGCTGGGAGTGAAAGTTATTGATTTTACCGGGGGTGAACCTCTTCTGCACAGACAAATAGACCAGCTGCTAAGCATGGCGCAGGAGGCCGGTTTTATTACAACCCTTACCACCAACACTCTTCTGTATCCTAAATGGGCCGAACGCCTGAGAGGTCTGGTTAATATGTTGCATTTCTCGCTTGATTCTTCAAACCAGGAGCGGCATGACCGGTCAAGAGGGGTAGCCTGCTATGACACCCTGATTGAATCCATTAAAATAGCAAAAAGCATCGGTGAAAGACCTGACATACTTTTTACCACCGGAAAAGACTCTGTCAATGAACTGGAAGAAGTTTACCATTCGATCTGCTTGCCAAACAATCTGGTATTAATTATTAATCCGCTTTTTGAATATAACACCAAAGGCTCCCTTGACCAACTGGATGAGGAATCTATCAGGTATCTGAAAAGAAAATGGATCGGGAAAAAAAATGTATATCTCAACCGGGCTTTTCTTGATCTGCGTCTGGAAGGTGGTAACAATATCCATGATCCGGTATGTAAAGCTGCATCAAGCACTATTGTCATCTCACCAGACAATAAACTGGTATTACCATGTTACCACCTGGGCAAACAAGAATTTGATATTGAGGATAATTTGTTTTCCTTGTATAACTCCAGTCAGGTTAAAGCAGTAATCAATCAGGAAGGACGATTACCCGAATGTGAAGGCTGTGTCATCAACTGCTATATGCAACCATCATTTGCCGTCAACATGAACCGATATTGGTTTAAAGCCCTGCCAAGCACTATCAAATACAATCTTATAAAAGGCACCTGGCGCCACCTTAGCCTTACTTAAATTCTGTCATACAATTTCCACACATCCGAAGCCTGTACTGTTTTTTTCTCCAAAGCCACTGTAATAGCCTATTTCCTGGAGCAAAGGAGAAGCACGTAATTCAAATTTAAATTCATACCCACGCACTCTGGTTTCATCCCGGGTAAATGATTTAATAGAGATCAGACGGGATTTCGGTTCAGACAAAAGACTAAACCCGGACTCCTCCTCCGGAACCGCCTGCAATGATTTGTTGCCGTGTAGCAATGGCATCGACTTAAGCTTGCCAATGAGATTTGCAAAAAGCAGGCTTTCATATTCTCTGTCCGAAGGGCTTATATATTGTGCATGCCGCTCTCCATGAATACTTACACACATAGGGGACAATGTACGGTAAACCATTCTTTCGGTAAATATGGGCGCAGACTCTGACTCAATGCGGCTTACACAAAAATCGACATTGCTGATCTTGTCTCCGATCGAAAACTGCTGATTCAGGAACAATCCTTTAATAAAGTTTTCTGCGGCTTTGTCTACCATAAAGCTGATTTGCAATACAGCGTGCTTGCCGATAATTTCAATACGCCCGTGCTGCTTATGGATTCTGAAAGGACGTAAGTCAAGATTCGAAAAAGTAAAAAGTTTGAATGACTTTGTGCCAGATTGAAAAGCACTTCCATGCAGAAAATTACTAAAATCCGTATCGGCCATGGATATCACCTTGTATATCCAGGAGGAAAGCTCATACTGATAATTAAATGGTAAAAAGTTTTTCTTACCGGTTCTTTCAAGGACTAAACTAAAACGCATAGCTAAAAAAGTTGGATTAGGTATTGTTCATCACTAAATTTGACTAAGTGGCAAACATTCTCTGATTAAGGCCTTAAATTCATAAAATTCCTGTTTTTATCAAAATTTCAATTAAAAATTGTTTAAGGTTCGTGGATACATAAATACAGTTTGTCTACTTGTATGAGTTGTTCGTTATAAACAAGAGGCAATCTTCCATACATTTTTCCCTGAAAAAAACAGGAGAAAGTCATACATTAAGTGTACAGTTCGTACTTTCCTGATTAGCCTCTGCAAAACGTTGTAGCTATATGAATATACTTATTGTTGAAGATGAAACGAATGTTGCCTCATTCATACACCGGGGACTGAGTGAGGAAGGGTATAATCCAAGTCTTGCAATGGACGGACAGACAGCCCTCGATATGATTCTGAATCATCAGTACGATGTCCTGATTCTTGATATTATGCTGCCCGGTATGAATGGCATGGATTTGTGCCGGAAAATCCGGGCGATGGGAATCGAGGTACCGGTAATTATGCTCACTGCCCTGGGTGCCACCGAGAATATTGTATCCGGACTACAAACCGGCGCCGATGATTATCTGGTAAAACCGTTTAAGTTCGCTGAGTTGCTGGCACGAATAGAAGCTGTAGTACGCAGAAGTACAAAAAACCCCAATTCCGGGAAACTGCTTTTAATTGATTCTCTTGAAATTGACACACTCGCAAAAATCGTAAAAAGAGAGGGCATTATAATAAATCTTACCGCAACAGAATACAAACTACTGGAATATCTGGCGATCAACAGAGGAATAGTATTAAGCAGAGAACAGATTCTGGGAAATGTCTGGGACATTAACTTCGATATGAATACCAATGTAGTAGATGTATATATAAATTATCTGCGGAAAAAGATAGATAAAAACTTCAGCACAAAATTGATTCATACGATCGTTGGAATGGGATATACACTACGCAAAAATCAATGAAACTACGGAATCGAATAACCCTGACTTTTGTAGCCATCTCTGCCGGCACATTTTTTCTGATGAGTATTTTCATCTACATTCTGGCTTCGCATTTTACGAATGAGAGTTTTTATGTTCGCCTCAAAGCCAGAGCATCGCTGGCGGCAAAACATTATGGAGAAGAAGATGAAAAAGCTTTACCTATATATGAAGAGGTTAGAAAAGAGCATCTTCTTCCATTACTTGATGAACAGGATTTCCTGTTCCCATATGATTCTATTCAGTATTTTATCAGATCTGCCACCGGATCAAAACTTCCCACCTCATTCTACAAAAACCTTCAAAGCAGAGGCTATGCCGAATACAACCGAAAAGACAGGCAATATGCCGGAATGATAAGAAAAGGGAAACAAGGGGATATTGTTGTAATAGTTTCTGCCATTGACGAGGCAGGCGGCTATATGCTTTCTTCTCTTAAAAAAGCCCTCTCAGTAGGCTGTATTCTGAGCTCCACATTAATCTTTGCGGGCGGTATCTTTTACTCTCGCAAAGTATTAGATCCTGTTGCACGCATAATAGGTGAAGTAAACAACATCGGTGCCTCAAATCTTCATCTGAGACTTGAAACAGGAAATAACAATAAAGATGAGCTGTCACAACTGGCTACCACCTTTAACCACATGCTGGACAGACTGGAAGCTTCTTTTGAGATGCAGAGCAATTTTGTCAACAATGCCTCTCATGAACTTAAAACCCCGCTAACAACCTTGCTCGGTGAATCAGAGATTATTTTGCGCCATCCCAGATCATGTGAAGAATATGTCAGGTCTATTACAGTAATTCAGAAAGAAGCAGAACGATTAAATGAAATTCTGTCCAGTCTTCTTCGAATGTCTCAAATAGGTTTTGACGGCAATAAGCTATTGTTTGAAAATGTCCGCTTTGATGATCTGATTATGCTCGTAAAAAGAAATCTTGATATGCGTATACCGGACAACAAAGTGTCCATAGAATGGGAAAATTTTCCGGTCAATGGAGATCAGCTGTTCATTACCGTAAACCGGACCTGGATCAAGCTCGCACTTTATAATATTATCCAGAACAGTATAAAATATTCCAATAACGATGAAGTGAAAGTTGTACTTTCTGAAAACCCGGAAACACTTGAAATCAAAATCACAGACAAAGGAATCGGCATCCCGGCCCAGGACCTGGTCCATGTATTCGAACCATTTTTCCGTGGCAGTAATACTGCTCACTTCGAGGGTCATGGAATAGGGTTGCCACTGTCTTTAAAAATAATCAGGCTCCACAAAGGAAAGATCAGCGTAAGTTCGGAAAAGAATAAGGGAACAAGCGTAATCATCACCTTTCCGAAGGAAGGAATAAGAAGTTCTTAATTTTATTCTAATGAAATTCTAATTCCGTACTAAACCAATTTTAATGAGGAGTCGGATAAAAACAACAACAACCTCATAATCAGACAAAAAATACATAGGCACATCGGTGAAATTTTAATAAACATCTAATGCAGCCTTAAGGCCCCTGTAATGGCATTTTCGGTTATTTGTAATAGCAATTAACTATAAACTAACCGATCCAGAGCCATGTTGAGTATACTGATTCCAAACGATTACTCCAACAATACTATCCAGGCAGTAAAAGCCGCCTGCTTTCTTGCAGGGAAAAAACCGCTGACAATTACACTCCTGCATTGTGTTCCGATTTCAGATTCAATAACTGAATTATTGTACCTGCCATCAATCAATATACAACAGGAGAAGCAGAATCTCTTTCATTCTAAAATTCAGGACCTGAAAGAAAGTGGCGGGAACTGCCCGATAGAAATACGCTACTTATTTCAATATGGCATCTCCGGGCCAATTCTTGAACAGATAGTAGAGCAAAACAATATCCAGCTGGGCATTATGCCTCTTAGCAACAAGGCAGAATCATTATTGCATAACAGAGACCTGAAGGATGCTATGCATACTATTCAGTGCCCCGTGTTGTTTCTTCCTGAATATTTTGATTTCAGTAATGCATCCAACGTAGTTGTCTTCTTGAAAAACAACATTTCATTCAAAGGTCGTCTTCTGAGAACCGTACGTCAATTATTAGGCAGAAAATCTGAACCTGCCATGTTTTCAGGCAACTTATTCTCTCTTGCAGGGGAAAACCGACAGGTTCATCTTCCGGCATGCTTTATTGAGAACAAGATAAAACTGGATTATCGGCTCGATAATAAAACCAAAATTCACCAATACCTGCAAGATCAGAAACAGTCCGAAGTGGCTTTGCTGGCAGTATCACATTAAGAGCACCAAACCATTAACCGAAAGATTATGCTACTGAAAAAAAACATACCAATAAAGTACGTTTTTTCCAAAATCAAATACGAACTCGTTTTTATAACGGTATATGCTATTGTTGTAGGTTTTATTGACAAACACCTCCAACTAAACAATATTTCCGTGGCAACAGGAGTACCTATGATTCTGGGTACAATCATTTCTCTTCTGCTGGCTTTCAGATCGAATCAGGCATACGATCGCTGGTGGGAAGCAAGAATTATCTGGGGGGCTATAGTCAATGACTCCAGATCGCTTGCCCGTATCGTATTGTCTTTTATTGAAGACAGAGATTTCAGCGTTGAAAAACATAATTTTAAAGAGCGTTTTGTGAAACGTCAGATAGCCTGGGCTTATAGCCTGGGAAACGCACTCCGAAATCAGAATCCTTTAAAAAACGTAAACAACCTTCTGTCTGAAAAGGATATAAACATCGTCAGTCAGTATGACAACGTTCCCAATGCACTTCTGTTTCTTCACAGCATGGACATAAAGTATGCTTATGAGAAACAATGGATAAATTCCTATCAGCAAGTTGAAATTGAAACGACCCTGAGCAGGCTTTGTGACTCACTTGGCAAGTGTGAACGTATAAAGAATACTGTTTTTCCAACCACTTACAGTATGTATATCAATTTTACTCTGTGGATCTTCATTCTTGTCTTCCCGTTTGCACTGACAAGTTATTTCGGACTATTCGAAATTCCATTGATGATTGCCATATCTTCTGCATTACTTCTTATAGAAAAAATGGCAATTCATTTGCAGGATCCATTTGAAAATAAACCAACAGATATTCCTGTTACGGCAATCGCTTTAAATATAGAGAAGAATCTCAGACATATGCTTAATGAAACTCCTCAGCCTGTTGTGCCGAAGAGTTCAGTGAATGACTTTTATCTAATGTGATGATTGGAGTTTGTTAATACAAAAAGGGAGTTTATATAACTCCTTTTTTTATTAAGAATGATCTGCAAACTCTGCAAGCCGGTCAACGACATATTGAATTTCCCCCATTGTATTGTACCGGCTAAATGAGAAGCGGACATGACCTCTGGCCGGATTTACATTCAGGGTCTGAAGGACATGACTTCCAATCACACTGCCACTTGTACAGGCGCTACCTCCGGATACGGATATTCCTTGTATATCAAGATTAAAAAGCAGCATTTCATTATCATCAGACTCAGGAATAGAAGCGCTCAGAATAGTATAAAGACTATTATCCATTTCTGCGCTTACTCCATTAAACTCAACCCCTTTTATCCTCTCTTTCAGTTTTTCCATCAACGCCTTCTTAAGACTCTCAATATGCAACCGGTCATTTCCCATTCTGTCATAAGCAAGCTCAAATGCTTTGGCCATACCGACAATAGCCGCAACATTCTCAGTACCGCCCCGCATATTACGTTCCTGAGCTCCACCCTGAATGAATGGCTTTAATGGTGCTTCACTGTTTATATATATAAAGCCGGCACCTTTCGGACCATGAAATTTATGGGCCGATCCATTAATATAATGAACATTGATCGCCTGAAGATCAATCGGTATATGAGAAACAGTCTGAACAGTATCTGAATGAAAAAGCGCCCCGGAAGCTTTACAGATAAGTCCGATATTTTCTATATCGGTAATATTTCCTATTTCGTTGTTAGCATGCATCAAAGATACCAGCGAACGAGGATTATTCTGAAGCAACTCCTCCATATGCTCCATAGAAATGGAACCATCCTTAGTCAGATTCACATAGCTCAAACGAATAAATCCCATGCGCTCCATATGCTGCAACGAATGAAGTACAGCATGATGTTCAATAGGTGATGTTATCGCATGCTTAAGGCCATATGTCTGAATTGAAGAAACAATAGCCATGTTATCAGCTTCCGTTCCTCCCGAAGTAAAGAAAATTTCAGCAGGAGAAGCATTGAGCCGGGCTGCAAGTATTCTTCTGGCTTTCTCAATCGCTGCTCTTGCTTCCCTTCCGTGACTGTGAATAGAAGAAGGATTTCCGAATGTTTCTTTCAGGAAAGGAAGCATTGCATCAAAAACCTCTTCATCCAGCCTGGTGGTTGCGGCATTGTCCAGATAAACCTTCATTAATTATCCTTTTTTGCGGAAACAATCTCCTTTATGTCCATGATAAGCTTATTGGCCAGATGCTCAGAAGTGGATACGGTATCCGATTCGGCGTATATTCGTATAATAGGTTCCGTATTGGATTTGCGCAGATGAACCCATTCTTTGCCAAACTCGATTCTTACTCCATCGATGGTATTTACCGGTTGTTTACTGTATTTCTTTTGAATCTCGGCCAGCACATTATCAACATCGATACTGGGAGTCAGCTCAATCTTATTTTTGGAGATATGGTAAGTCGGATATTTTGCCCTGAGCATCGAGGCTGACTTGCCAAACTCCGCAAGATGGCTCAGAAATAAGGCTATTCCGACCAAAGCATCACGACCATAATGTAGTTCCGGATAAATAATCCCGCCATTGCCTTCTCCCCCGATTACCGCTTTGGTTTCCTTCATCTTCTGGACAACATTGACCTCTCCTACTGCTGCTGCAGTGTACTCATATCCATACTTATCCGTAACATCCTTCAATGCTCTTGTTGAAGAAAGATTGGAAACAGTATTACCAGGAGTATTTTTCAGAACATAGTCAGCTATGGCAACCAATGTATACTCTTCCCCAAACATGCTTCCGTCTTCATTGACAAAACACAAGCGATCAACATCCGGATCAACTACTATACCCAGATCATATGCACCATTTGCAATTTCACTTGATATAAATCCAAGATTTTCCGGAAGAGGCTCCGGATTATGAGGAAAATGTCCGTCAGGGTCACAGTAAAACTCTGAAATCTGTTTTACTCCGAGCGCTTCCAAAAGCATTGGCACAGCGATACCACCGGTAGAGTTAACTGCATCAATTGCTATCCGGAAGTTTTTCTCAGCAATAAGATCCTTCTTTACCAGTGGAAGTTTTAATATAGCGTCTATATGCTTTCGGATGAATGAATCATCTGTCCGGTATACACCCAGTTTTTTCACTTCTGCAAAAGTATACCTTTCATTGTCGGCAATGTCCAGTATTGCTTTGCCCGCTTCCTCAGACAGGAATTCTCCACGGGAATTGAGCAGCTTGAGTGCATTCCACTGAATCGGATTATGACTTGCCGTCAATATAATGCCACCTGCGGCTTCCTCCATTACTACAGCCATCTCAACGGTAGGAGTCGTTGACAATCCGAGATCCAGAACGTCCAGTCCCTGCCCCTGCAGGGTCGATGCTACTAAAGAAGAAACCATAGGCCCGGAGAGACGGGCATCACGGCCAATTATTATTTTTTTGTTGGCAGTTGCTTCTCTGATCCAGGTTCCATATGCCGCAGCATATTTTACAACATCGATCGGTGTAAGTCCTTCTCCGGGAACTCCTCCGATAATTCCCCTGATTCCGGATATTGATTTTATCAGTGTCACAATAATCTCCTTCGTTTACAATTTATATGAGTTTGCAAATTTACTAAAAAGCGAGACTATTGATCCAAAATTAAGTTAACAGTCTCTTTTTTCAGTATTTCAATTTTTATGCTAAATTAGATATTAAATACTTTTTGGCAGCCACTTTGACTAACAATATGACAAAACATACGGATCCGCGAAGACACAAAAAGCTTGCTGCATTTGACAGGCTGCTGACAATTATGGATGAGCTAAGGGAGCAATGCCCCTGGGATAAGAAGCAGACTATGGAAAGTCTCCGGTATCTGACCATTGAAGAAACGTATGAGCTCTCCGATGCTATTGTGGAGGAAAACCTCCGGGAAATACGGAAAGAACTGGGAGACCTTTTGCTGCATATTGTTTTTTACTCGCGTATAGCTTCAGAAATCCAAAGCTTTGATATTGCAGAAGTCATTGACAGCTTATGTGAAAAGCTGATATACAGACATCCTCACATTTACGGTGACAGCAAAGCAGAAGATGAAGAAGCTGTAAAAAAGAACTGGGAACAGCTTAAACAATCTGAAAAAGGCGGAAATAAAACCATTCTTGGCGGAGTACCTAAATCCTTACCTGCGCTTATTAAGGCAATGAGAATTCAGGAAAAAGCACGGGCTTCAGGTTTTGACTGGGAAAAGAAGGAACAGGTCTGGGATAAAGTAAAGGAAGAGCTGAAGGAGTTTGAACAGGAAGTAAACGCCGGTGACTCATTAAACCAAGCGGATAAAATCGAGTCCGAATTTGGAGATTTATTATTCAGTCTGATCAATTATGCCCGTTTTATAAATATTAATCCGGAGGATGCTCTGGAAAAAACGAATAAGAAATTTATTCAACGCTTTACCTATCTGGAGACCGAATCCAAAAAGGATGGCAAAGACCTGTCATCTATGTCCTTAACAGAGATGGATGAATACTGGGACAAGGCAAAGAAAACCGGCATATGAGACTCATTTTATATTAACAGACCTGGTTATTTTCAACCGCTTATCATTGGGTAGTTACGCTTACATATTGGTTTTATTTGTTAGTGTAATCAAAAAAAATTATTTTTTAGCCGGCTATCAGAAGAAACAACCACAATTTTTACATAAAACCTAAGAACTATGAGCATACAAGCAGATTTTGAAGATGCGGTTCACAGATCCCGCTCCCTGCCCAAGCCGTCCAATGAGGATTTATTACGTCTTTATGCGCTGTACAAGCAGGCAACAGAAGGTAATGTACAAGGCGAAAAACCGGGAAATCCATTTGATATAGTCGGCAATGCGAAATACGCAGCCTGGGAAAATCTGCAAGGGCTTTCGAAAGAGGATGCAATGCGACAATACATTGGTCTCGTTAATAGTCTTTGATCAGGTACATTTTTCTTATTCTTGAACCCCAGCAATTTTCCGGATCCAAATTCATGTACAAATTCAATAATGTTTTACTTATAGATGATGATTATATAAGCAATTTTATTGCTGATCATTTACTCAATAAGCATAAAATCTGTAAGCATATTACTATCGCCCGAAATGGAGATGAAGCGTTAAAGTATCTTCAGGATGAGGCCGAAGAATTTCCAGAGCTGATTTTTCTGGATATTAATATGCCAGTCATGGATGGCTTCGAATTTATTGAGGCTTTTCGAAAATACAATATGGATAAAAATAAAACGAGAATTGTCATTTATACCGCCTCATTCAACCATAAGGACATAGAGCTGCTAAAAAATATAGGCTTTCATGATTTTATAATAAAACCGCTTAATGAAGAAAAGCTCCATAATCTCCTGAAACTTTTTGACAATTGCTAGGTTAGTTTTTGTATATAACTAGATTAACCGAACGCTTTACATGCTTTCAATTGATACAATTCTGCTGGTAGATGATGATTATGTCAGCAATTATCTAACAGAACGACATATAAAAAAGGCAGGCATAGCAAATACAATAAAATCAGTAAAGAATGGGGAAGAAGCGCTCACGTATCTGGCAGAACCGGTAAATAAACGTCCCGATCTGATCTTGCTGGATATTAACATGCCGGAGATGGATGGACTGGAGTTTCTCAAATATTTTAAACAAATGACTCTGGATCAGTCAATACGAATCATATTGCTGACAGCAGCAATCGATCAGGAGAAAAAAGACCGTCTTAACGATCTTGGCTATAATGAGATAATGGAGAAACCATTTACAGGTGACAAACTCAAAAGTCTTATAATAAACGATCTGAAATGAAAATCCCCTGATATTATCTGACTTTTGCTGAAACCAATTTTTTTTAACAAAGTATAGTAAGTATTGGTTATATAGAAATCAATTCACTATATCAGACTCTAATCATAAGTAATGAGTAAACTGAATTCCATTTTATTAGTTGAGGATGACAGTATAACAAACTTTATTAATGAACGGTTGCTTAGAAAGCTAAATGTCGCTGAAAATATTAAAATTGCCCTAAACGGATATGAAGCAGTAAGCATTATTCAAAAAACTGTTCAGGAAAATAAGCCATGTCCTAACCTCATCTTTCTGGATATCAATATGCCTGTAATGGATGGATTTGAGTTTCTCAATGAATTCCGTTTGCTGGATTTTCCGAATAAGAATGATGTTGTTATTGTGGTTCTTACTACCTCTACCAATATCACAGACATAGAAAAGCTAAAAGGTTCCGGCAATACAGACTTTATCAACAAACCGCTGACCAAGGAAAAAGTACAGGATGTCATAAATCGGCATTTTAGTGAAGTGGCCAAAAGTCTCAAGTAATAAAGAAAGGAACGATCTTCAGCTAGCATAGGTTTTACTAGAGAAACACCCTTTAAACTATGAGCCTATGGAGAAGTTGAATTGTGTGCTATTGGTGGATGATGATGTGGTAAATAACGCAATCAACGAGAGGCTCCTGAAGGAATCAGGAATTACTTCCAACGTCAGAACCGCACTCAATGGAGAAGAAGCTCTTCTGTACCTCAGCAAAAACTGTTCTCCTTATGATTCCAACTACCCGGACTTAATTCTCCTGGATTACCAGATGCCCCATATGCAGGGCAATGAATTTATGGAGCTGTTCAACCAGATAAATTCAAATCATCGGCATCGTAGCAGAATTGTTATGCTGAGCTCATTCTTAACTAATGACATAAAAAAACAACTCCTTGGATTAGGAGTTGAAAATTATATTGCAAAGCCTCTGACACAAGAGAAGCTTCAGAAAGTTCTCATTCAGGATTAAACAACCCTGGTTCTTTCTCTTTCGGAAAAAGTAGAATTATAAAGCTCAATAGCTTCGTTTATAATCTTGTAAGCTTCCTCTCTGTTCAGAAAACGTTTAACAACAACCTCTTTTTTCTCAAGATTCTTATAGTCCTCAAAGAAACGTTTCATCTCGACTAATGTATGAGGCGGAAGTTCCGCAATGTCATTTACATGGTTAACAGACATATCATTTTTAGCAACTGCGATAATCTTGTCATCCCGTTCATTATCATCTATCATTTGCATTACCCCGATCACCTTGGCTTCGATAAGGCACATAGGCACTACTTCCATTGAGCTGATCACAAGGATATCTAATGGATCCTGATCATCACAGTATGTACGGGGAATAAAACCATAATTGGCAGGGTAGTGCACTGCAGAAAATAGCACTCTGTCCAGTTTCAACAAGCCACTTTCCTTATCGAGCTCATATTTAGCTTTCGAATTTTTCGGGATTTCAATAATTGCCTGAACATTTTCAGGAGCATCAGATCCAAAACTTACATCATGCCACGCATTCATATATTACTCTTTATATCGTTTTTAGTTTTATTGTATACTTAAAAAAGAAAAATTAGTTCGTTAAATTTAAACTAATTTAAGGATTAGTTATCGGAAAAGTATCAGTTATGAAAATTTATACCTAATTTTGGCGGCTAACGAACTATGAAAGAAAGCAAAGCTTATATCAGAAGTGTTTTTTGCCTGTTTCTGGTAACTTTGATTCTTTTTGCTTCTTATTCATCAACTGAATATGTTGATGATAATAATACGCCAAAAAAAGAACAAAAAGAACAACAAAACAATAACGAAACAGAAAAAAAGGCGGAAATAAGGGAATTTTCGGTGGAAGCGATTCTCCCCATTATAAATTTCCCTGCTCCGTTATTATATGCTTCTTCGATAAACTTTCCACAGACAGAGTTTCTAATCGAAGGGGACCTTTACCTTGATATACGTCCATTATCAACGCATTTCCGAAAACTTTTTACCTGTATAATCTCGGTTAATGCCCCTTAGTGCATTTTTTATGTTATTTAGAGGAGAAATCGACTCCTGCCCGGACTGGTAATATAGTTATGCAGCTATAAGATGACAGCCCTTATATAAACTTTTTGTTAACAATAAATCATTTAATAACACAATGTTCACTAAAAACGGGATTATTATCCTGACAACAGTTCTTACTGCCATTTGTCTCTACTTTATTTCTTTTTCAATAGTAGACCGAAATGTAAGACAGGATGCGACAATATACGCCACTAACAAATCCGGACAAATTGATTTTGCAAAAAAGCAAAGCTATCTTGATTCGGTATATAATAAGCCTGTATACAATTTCCTTGGTATCCGGGAATACACTTACAAAGAAGTAAAGCAAAACGGACTAAATCTTGGTCTGGACCTTCAAGGTGGTATGCATGTGACTCTCGAAGTCTCCCCAATTGATATTCTCAAAGGAATTGCCGGTAATAGCCAGGATGCTTCTTTTAAGGAAGCTCTCGAAATGGCTAAGAAAATGCAAAGAAACAGTCCCGAAAAATTCACTTCATTATTTTATAAAGCATTTAATGAAGTAGCTCCCGGTCGTCCACTTGCCTCTGTCTTCGCCAGTTATTCCAATAAGGATATTATTAATCCCAAATCTTCTGATCAGGAAGTAAAGAAATATATTGAAAGAGAAGTTGACGAAGCGATTGACAGAACATTTGAGATCCTTCGCACACGGATCGATAAGTTTGGTGTTACAAGTCCTAACATTCAGCGAATCCAAGGTACAGGTCGTATCCAGGTGGAATTGCCCGGCGCTGATAATCCGGAAAGGGTTAGAAAATTGTTACAGGGAGTCGCGCAGCTTGAATTTCTGGAAGTATACCAGTTTCAGGATGTTCAACCAGTCATTGTTCAGATTAACAACTATCTGGTAAATAAGCAAAAAACGGAAAAATCTTCTTCTGCATCCACTGCTGAATCTGCCAAAGCAGAAACAGAAGACCAGATCGACCCGCTTACAGGCGAAAAAATAACAGATACAACTTCACAAAAAGCGCCCGACGCACTTGCCGAAGCTGATACACTGAATGAGGACGTTTCTAAATTTATAACTCTTGCCATCGGGCAAAATCTTCAACAATTCGGACAGCTGGCGTACAGAGCGGAAGACACTGCTACCATCAATACTTTGCTTGCTGACCCGAAGGTACGTTCAATGATTCCTTCCAACATGTCTCTTCTTTGGGAAAAGAGTGGCGGAAAACAGAATATTATTGAGCTTGTACCTGTCAAAAGAGGAAGACTGGGTAAAGCACCGCTTACAGGAGAAGTTATAACAGATGCCAGAGCTGACTTTGCTGCAAGCGGAAGAGGCGGATATGAAATAAGCATGACAATGAATGCTGCCGGTGCAAAGGCATGGAGAAATATGACGCGTAAGGCTGTTGAAACCAGCACACCTCAAAGCCGTAACAGAATTGCTATCGTTCTTGATAATACAGTTTATTCCGCTCCTTCTGTTAATGAAGAAATTCCAAACGGGTCTTCTTCCATCTCCGGCAATTTTACCGAAGAAGAAGCAAAAGACCTTGCGAATGTATTGAAAGCGGGTAAGCTTCCGGCTCCTGCAAAAATTGTTGAAGAAGGTATTATCGGACCATCCCTCGGGAAAGAAGCTATATCTCAGGGTCTGAAGTCTTCTGTAGCCGGACTTGTCCTGGTAGTTATATTTATGGTTGCCTATTACAGCATAGGAGGAATGGTAGCGAACTTTGCGCTTATTTTCAATATTTTCTTTGTATTAGGAATTCTTGCACAGTTGCATGCAGCCTTAACCTTACCCGGTATTGCCGGTATTGTGCTTACAATAGGTATGGCTGTCGATGCCAATGTACTAATCTTTGAACGTATAAGAGAGGAGCTGCGCAAAGGCCATAAGCTTGATATTGCAATTAAAGAAGGCTATCAGAAAGCATTCAGTGCGATATTTGATGCCAACCTTACCACTGTACTTGTTGGTATCATACTGGCATGGGTCGGTTCCGGACCGGTACAAGGATTTGCCACTGTTCTGATTGTGGGTATATTGACCTCTTTCCTGAGTGCGATATACATATCGAGAATTATTATCGAATGGATGGCTAAGAAAAAGCAGATTACCGAGAAGTCATTTGATACATTCATTTCAAGAAGTTTCCTTGTCGGTAAATTGAATTACAATTTCATAGGAGCAAGGAAAAAAGCCTATTTGTTTTCATGCGCCCTTATTCTTGTCGGATTCGTTACAATTATGATCAACGGTCTGAATGTTGGGGTTGACTTCCAGGGCGGTCGCTCATACATCGTACAATTTGACGAAGCATTGCCTGCTTCCGATGTAAAATCAGAACTTCTTCCATATTTCAACAACGAGGGAACAGAAGTAAAAACGTATGGTGACAACAGAACTCTGAAAGTGACAACAAGCTTCCACAGTAAAGATGAATCCAATGAAGCTGATTTGGAAGTAAAAGCCGCTCTTGAGAAAGGATTGGAGAATTATGCTTCTGCGAATCCGCGGATCATTGGTTCTGAAAAAGTGGGAGCAACCGTTGCGAGTGATATTCTTACCGCATCAATTATTTCAATCATCATATCGCTGGGAGTTCTCTTCCTGTATATCTTCATACGTTTTAAAAACTGGCAGTTTGGTCTTGGTACACTGATCGCTCTTACTCACGATGTACTCGTTGCTATCGCTATATATGGAATTGCAACAGCCTTGGGAATGAGCATCGAGGTCGATCAGATATTTATTGCAGCAATGCTTACTCTGATTGCCTATTCGATCAATGATAAGATCGTTGTATTCGATCGTATCCGGGAAGGTCAGGAAATATCCTCACGCGAAAAAGATGATACACTCATGAACCGTGCTCTTAATGACACACTCAGCAGAACCATCGTTACTTCATTGACCGTTTTAATTGTGGTTGTTGTACTGATTATTTTCGGAGGCGATATTTTAAGAGGATTCTCCCTGATTATGATTGTTGCTGCAACTTTTGGAGCATACTCTACTGTATATATCGGGGCTCCGATTGTTCTTGATTTCGGAAGCTGGAGATCTCAGACTGCTTCCAAAAAAGAAGTGGAAACCAACGCCTGATAACATCAAGTCTCAGTTTAATTAATTATAAAGCCATTTCCGGATTCGGAAATGGCTTTTGCTTTTTGTATATCCGACAGTTTTTTCTGTATCGGGCATATCTTTCGGTACAACTCACCTGAAAGCAGCAATTATTGCGAAGTCACAGACCGAATTTTATATCTCGTCCTGGCCCGATTCAAACAAAATAACAGAGATCCGCTAATTAAGAGGGAATCGTTGATTTCTGATGTAACACCAACCATTTCCTCGAAAACAACGAAGCAATCTTTTTTATGATTTGAACGCTGCTTATGAACCGGATATCTGTAAATAAGTGGTCCTGAGATTTGCTATGTGAAAAGAGGACTTAACTGACCCCCAACTATACTATGCTTGCAGTCCGGTAATACTACGATTGCTTAAGGCATCCGTATTATAAAGGAATGTTTATATAATCAGAAACCTGGAAAGTAAATACCCGGCTTGGTTTTGCAGAATGGTAATACAAAAACTAACCGACACTAACAAGAAGCATTTTAGACCTGTCAAAAAAGCACGAGGACAGGTCCAGCATTTTTTCTGAAGTTATTTCATTAACTGAAGTATAAAAATCTTCATAAAATGTCGATGGTAACTTATGGTAATACAGAGTCTTGAATTTTTCCAAAACAGCAAAGGATGTATTCACCGAATTTAAATAGGACCCCAGCATATAGTTCTTTACTGTTTCAAGCTCACTTTCGCTTACCGGTTCCCGACACAGGCGATCCATTTCAGCATATATCTCATTGATTGTATTCTCCCGGACTTCTTTATTTACATCCGTACCACACACCATATAAGCAGCCTCAAGATGATTCACCAGTGAAGAATGTATTCCATAGCTATATCCTTTATCTTCCCGAATATTCTTCATCAGGCGAGAGCCAAAATATCCTCCAAAGATTTCGTTCAGCAGAGCATACGCCGGATAATCAGGATTGGAGAGACCGACAGCAGGCATAGCCAGACGTATTGTACTTTGTAAAACCCCTTCCTTTTCGGTGTGAACCAATCCTGTCCCATAAGAAACTTGCTGCCATCTATCAGCATAGCTCAATGGCTCAACAGGAATATTTCCAAAAATTTCGTTAATAACAGAATAGCAATCAATTCGCCCTCCTGCAACAAATATCGAACAATCAGACAATCTGAATAACTCAGGATAGAAGGATAGAAGATCTTTCCGGTCAATTGCCTTAATTACATCTTCAGTGATTACCCTGGAATATGGATGATTATTTTCAAAAAAACGTGACCTCAGATTAACAGATGCGAGATAGGAGGTTTTTTCCATATTCACTCTGATATTCTGCAATTGAATATTCTTAAGATTTTGCAGTTCTTCTTCAGGAAATACAGCCTCCTGAATCAGTTCCGCCAGAAGCTCCGATACTTCTTTTAAAAACTTATCCAGACAGTACACAGTAACAGCAACCTGATCATAACCGCTTCCGATCTCGATAAATGCACCATAAGAAGCAATTGTTTCTTCAATCTGAGCAGCAGTCTTATTTTTTGTCCCGGCAGTAAGCATCTTGGCCGTAAAGAAGGATAAACCGTTTGCCGGTTCATTCAGATGCCCGCCTTTAAACACAAGCTCCAGCTTTACTGCCGCCTGATTACCAGAAGTCATCCCAAAATAAGGTACTCCGTTAGTCAGGTAACTTTCGGAGACCAAAGGTAAAGCAAATATTTCCGGTTTATTATATACCGGGGCTTGGGTTCTGTCTGGCATTAGTGATCAGTCAACAATGGATTCTACTCTTTTTTTGGAATCAAAATTAAAGATAAGCGTAAAGCGTAAGGACTCAGCAAGTGGATTATTCTTCTGGGTTGGGACCAGATAAGCAAAGTCTATTCCGAACATCTGATACCTGAAACCAAATCCGGCTGTAAGATATTTACGTCCGCCTCTCAGGTTGCTCTCAAGATGATAGCCTGCCCGAACGGCAAATAAGGGAAGTCCCCGCGCATCATGATACCAGTATTCAAGTCCCAGATGATATATAATTTCTTTCAACTCTTCAGATATTCCCCCCTGCGCATCGGCAAAAGATCCAAACATTCCGCTAAGCAACCCCTTATTAGAGGAATATGAATAACCTGTGGAATCAGCAACTGGTGATGGAACCATGAGCTTGCTTAGTTCAGCAATAAGGGTTAGTTTGTTGAACACATCAAGATCTCCGGTTATGGCAGTACCAAGCCTCAGAGTTGTCGGAATAAAGTTCCTGTTTTCGTTATTGGAATATGATATTTTAGCTCCTATATCAGAAATATTGGCCCCCAGATTAACTTTAAAGTTTTTTCCGGCCGCCACATAATCCTTGCTATAAAATACTCCGATATCTCCGGCCGCTGTATTTCCGGGCCTTACTAAAGTAGACCCGTTTACATTTCCATTACCAAGATTAGAATGTATGAATTTTAATCCGATCCCGACACTCAGATATTCGCTTAGCTTTCTGGAATAAGCTCCGCCAATTGAGAATTCTTTCGCCCGATGCTCGCCGGTCACAAGACCGTTGTCATCCGTAAATGTAATTCTTCCCAGATCAAAATACGTCATCTGAAGAGCAATGGCTTCCTGCTTACTTAACTTACGATAGGCTGTAAGGTAGGAAAGCGACATATCGTCCACCAGTTTCCGCAACCAGGGGTTGTATGAAACAGAAAAACCAAGATCATTGTCCAGAAAAGCAAGTTTCGCAGAATTCCAGCGAATAGCCATTGGATCAGGGGAAGTTGCTACACCGGCATCTCCCAATGCACCTGACCGGGCATCCGGGGCCAGCGTAAGAAATGGTACCGAAGTGTTTATAGGTACATTTCTGGGCACATTCTGTGAAAAAGCTGCTATTGACGAACAACTAAAAATTACCGCAAGAAATCTTTTCAATCTCATTGTAAATATTCTTAAAATTCAAATATATAATTTATTTACTAATTCAGTATTACCAGCTTCTGATATTTATGTCCTTTTGAGCCATCTCTGACAGATCTAAGCTCTAATTTGTAGACATATACACCTTTAGCCAGTTTATCTCCAAAATCATCCCGTCCGTCCCAGCGCAGCTCCGCCACATGAGAACCGCTCTGATAAATAGTCTGACGAATTGATTTTATAAGCTTTCCGGAGATGGTATATACCTGAACCTGAACTTCAATATCATCTCCTGCCCGATTATGATCAAAGTGAAACTCCGTATTGGTCGAAAAGGGATTCGGATAATTCAATACGTTTCGCAAAGCAACATCTTCATCATTGACAACTACAAACTCCAGATAGTCTTCTGCTGAATTATTGTGTGTATCCCACACCTTTACCCTGACAATATGATTCCCGGGAGCAAGATCCTTCAACGGATATTCGATGGTTCCCTCCTGATAACTATCCAGCTTGGCGGTATAATATTCGTTTAGAATAATTACTTCCCTGGATTCATCCAATACCGCAGTCAGCTCATGTCCTATACCTGAACCGGCAATATTAATCCCGTTTTCGTCAAATACATGAACGAGCAGCATCGGGCTGCTTCCTGTGACACCACCATTTACAAAGCTCTGATCATTCATATAGAGCCGCATGGTGGGGGGGGTATTATCTAAAACAACAGAATCTGAAGTTCCCCCGATAAATATCCGGTTTTCATATCCTGCGGCATCCTTAATGGTCGTTCCGGTAGCAGCATAAACACTGATTTTTCCATTATCAATCAGGTAGGAAATATCTTTGGGCACCACAAAAGAAAACTTAAACTCACCTGACCGTACAGAAGCTTTTCCATCAAATATTGAATTATCATATCGGGAAAATAAGATAGGGGGAGCTCCTAATTCATTGCCCAAAGTCATTAATTGAGACGGTTTATCAAATATAGTCGTCTGGAGCATTCCGTTAAAGGAATTATTCCGCACTCCGTTAATTCTTACCTCTCCTTCTATTGTTACTCTCGAAAGTGCATTTAAAGTGTCTGCATATGTCGCCGGGTTTTTACCATTGACAGCCGTAACTACAATTTCTTCCTGAGGATAACCCAGCTGCTGTGATGGATCCCCAAGCAGTGAATAGTTTCGATTATAAACTCCGACAATGGCTTTATTTTTTGTATTCAGCAGAACATCACCAAAGGCAGGCCATGCACCGTTAACTTTCTCAAAAATAAATTCATAGAAAGCGCTGTTTATCTCATCATTAGAAGAAGACAGGACAGGCCTTGTGGTCGTCATCAGGGCAATCGCACCGCCTTCAGCAGAACGCAAAGCATATTCTGCACCCGAGGTTTTGTTTGGATCGTCATACCTGCCAAATTCGCACGTAGCAGTAACCATAAAGGTCAGCTTATCCTTATTTTTCCATCCCAGAATATCATTGATACGCAATACCTCTTCCTGCATCCAGCCTTGTTCACTCCCGTGACCGGTAAAATTGGTGATCAGCAGTCCCTTTTCTATTTCTCCGTTTAACGCTCTTTTAGCTTCCGGAGAGATTTCCCCGCCCGGAGCAGAAATCTGAGGAAAAGCATCCAGATAAACTTTACTGATATTCATAAAAGGATATCTGGTTGCTACTACCCCTGACAGCCTTTCGGCTGTATCCTGATGAATATTTTTGTCTCCGTCATCAGCCACAAAGCAGATTCTGGTTCGCCAACGTTCCCGGGTTGCCGGATTGCTGTCATAATAGATGATCTTATCAACCATCTGATCAGCCATTTCTCTGGTACTTGCCGGCAGACGCCCTACTCCCAGATCAAGCGCATGATCCTTAGTGTTATTCTCCGGCCATTCTCCTTCATCACTATCCATAAACCCGAAATAGTCATCGGATGAAAAGGTCTGAATCGGGTGAAAAGACTCTCTTGACTCATAAATAGGAATAAGATTTGTATTGTTTGGAATACGATCCTTATAATCGTATGAACAATCCCCAAACAACAATACATAGCGCAATGAGTCTGCTCCCAGACTCCGGTTATATACCATGCGTATAAAATCTCTTATTCCGGTTAAATCCGGGCTACCGGAAGAGAATTCATTATATATTGATCTGACCGGAACCACCTGAGCTTTTATTCCGGAAAAGGTTCTTCTGTGCGCTGCCAGGCGTTCTGCTGAAGAAACCAGTTCATCTGCCACAATGATCAGCAGCTCCGGAACAGGAGAACCAATACCATGCAGGTTCTGGTTACTGATTCTGGTTTCAAAAGCAGCGGCCGGAAAATCCTGTCCGGCAAAGGTTATATACTCCCGCAAGTCATTGCTGTAATCATTAAATCTTGCCGAATTCCCAGCCAAAGAATAGTTAATTACCGAAGGGAGCAACGGATTGCTGACCTCCCAGATTTGCATATCAGGCACTGCATTGGCAAGAACATACTCGCAGGTCAAAGCTGACGTGCTGGCCAGTGACCTGAAACTGGTTTGGTTACCATACAGCCCAAGACGGCTCTTATAATTAATTTCGAGATAATCTAAGTGTCCTGATAAAGATGAAATATTGTTAAAATTGTATGTGATTCGTATGGCACAATCTCCGTTCGGAACCAGTCCCGAATTCACATTATAGGTGTTTTTCCCAGATCTTGCTTTTATGCTATAGGCATAAGAAAAAAGATTTTCAATACCGGGAATGGATAAAGTACCGACCGGAGTATTGTTAACCTGCATTTGAAATGAGGTAGTAATATTTGCTCTGGCAGCAACGCTCAGTGTGATCGCTATATTTGAAGAAGGCACAAGCCCGTCCAGGGCGAAATTAAACGTTCTGGACGGGTTGACATAATTGAAAAGTTCTCCAAGCCACTCTCGCCCGGATGTCAACAGATTATATTCATCTTTTTCATGGAAAATATACGCATCATATGTATTCAGAGTCTGAGCTGCTGAGCCCGGTTGTGTCTTTGAAGATACCCTTAAACCCGGAACGCCATCGGTCGTGAGAAAATAAAAAGCTTTATCCGAATATAAGTTATAGGTATGCTGAAAGGTACTCCCATTCTGTTTCCACGTATGAGGTCCCTGCGCATAAAAGAGTATGTAATCCGATTTATCAAACTTACCATCCCCTTCGCCAAAAACAAAGATGGCATTTTCAATCAGGTCATCAACGCGACCGGCGCTGTTAGCCTGAGGCAGCATACCACCACCATTGCCGTATAATTTAAGCTGGCGGGGGTCAATATGATCCGGGTTTATACCGGCCTTTCTCAGATCTTCATATCCGATTTTATGTATACCGGTTGTTGTTACTGAATACTTATACCAGGACCCGCTTGCCAGAACTGACGAATATCCGGATGCATTCAAGCGCATGGAAGGATTCGTATTGTTTCTTGAGGAAGCCATGTATGAATGCTGCACCGGTGCATTTCCCATTTTCACTGCATAGGAAAATGAAAGGAGTTTTTCATATATTCCTGCAGATGAACGACGCAGTGGAAGAATACGGATAGTTGAGATTACATTGCCCCTGAATCGTGCATAACTGATTATTGCATTATAATCTCTTGCATCAAATTTACCCAATAGTTTTGCCTCCTCCTGACTAAGGCTCGCACTCTGCGGATCGATAATATCAAACTGTTCTACATAACCATTTATTCTGATTTTATGCTCCGGCATAAAAGAATAGCCGTACACCGCCCCCAGGAAATAAGGCAACTTTTGCTGGCGTCCTGATGAATCAATAATTTCTATCGGATCCAGCCACTGCAAGGTTACATTGTTCCCGGTTTGAGCATATCCATTTCCCAAATAAAAAAAGCATATGACAACCAGAAATCGGAAAAACCTGTTTTCAGGTATGAAACTCTTCATTAAATAAAAATAGAACTATCTACTAGTAGACTTTTATCATGCAGTGGCTTTAAATAAGATACATTTTATGTAACGCAGGGAACTTTTATATGTTGTTTCCTGTTCGCATTCTTTTCTGGCAAAAGGGGTAATCTTTATTACCGAAAAGGCAAAGATAATATAAATAAGATAAGTGATAGTGGAAAGAAGTGAATTTTGTCCCTGTTTTAAATTTCCTATAATTCTTCTTTCGAAGAAAATAAAACTGAGATAATTATATAAACAACTATAATCAGCGGGATTGCTTTCAAACCTAAAAAACCGATCAGTAAAGCGCTAGTCAGCAATAGTATATATTTATTAGCATTGTCCTTAAACCGGAAAGATTTAAATTTCAGAGCGATAAGAGGAATATTCGCCACGAGTAACCATGACATAACAAGAACAACAATCATGAAAACATAGCTGTTGATAAGTCCGGCAAAAACAGGATCGGCAAAAACAAAAGGCAGGGACGCAAAGAATATTGCATTTGCCGGTGTCGGCAGACCAATAAAGCCATGAACCTGTCTGGTATCTATATTGAATCTTGCCAGACGTATGCCGGAAAAAACCGGTATAATGATACTGACATAGGGTAATAAGGTTGTGAAACCGGAAGATCCGGCAAAGACTTCTTTAACAACAGCTGTTTCGATAAGTGAGTAAGCGATTATCCCGGGCAACACTCCGAAACTAACCATGTCTGCCAATGAGTCAAGTTCTTTACCGATAGATGAGCTGACCTTCAGCATGCGGGCAGCAAAACCATCTATAAAGTCAAAAAAACAAGCCAGAAATATCAGATAACAGGAATAAGTTAATTCTGAAAAGGCCAGGAGTATACCAAGAAATCCGCAAGCCAGATTCAGGCAGGTAATTGCATTGGGAATATTTTTAACAATACTGTTCATTTACGGATCTTCTTTTACTGCATAAAAGGATTAAATTTTTTCTCATCGGCAATTTTTGTAGCCGGTCCATGCCCGGGATAGACAACAGTCTGATCCGGAAGAGAAAAAAGCTTCGTTTTTATGCTATTCATCAATACTTTATAATCGCCTCCCGGTAAATCATAACGTCCTATGCTGCGATAAAAAAGCACATCTCCGCCAATGCAAAAATCAAAATCAGGGGAATAAAACGCTACATGTCCCACCGAATGCCCCGGGACAAAAAGTATATCAAGAGTGCTGTTTCCAAACCGGATTTTTTCTCCTTCCTTAAAAAAAGCATCAGGCTCCAGTGGTTCATATGCATGAAACCCATAAGCAGGTCCATATGCCTCTACTGATTTCAAAGTAGATAATTCCTCATGATGGATCCGGAATGGAACCTTGAACGTCCTTTTTACAAATGAATTTCCCAGAACGTGATCCACATGGCAGTGCGTATTGACAAGTTCTGTAACTTTAAGATTTTTATCAGCTATAAATTCTCTGAGCTCTTCCTGTTCATTTTGCTCATAACATCCCGGATCAATAATAACAGCCTCGCTCGTCTCATCATACAATACATATGTATTTTCCTGAAAAGCATTAAAAGTAAAACTTTGTATATTGATCATAGTACTTAAATGTATATAACAGATTAAAAAGAGGAATGGAAAGTTGTTTTATTTTTTCCATATATCCAACTGGTTTTGTTCCACTGAGCATAATCATCTGCGAATCAGCTGCAAGTTTTAACTCCTGGTTCCGGAACCCGATAAAATTCTGTTTGTAGTAATATATGGCATATTTTATGTTCATTGTATATTGAATCCGACCAGTCAATTATATCTGTAATGCCAGTTTTACCAATTTACTTGTTTACTGCCGTATCTCTTCTTCTGACTATCATGTTTTCCTGTCAGCCAAGAAAAGCCCGTGTTCCGCATGAACGCCACGCTTCTAATAATAGAATCGGAGACAACAGCCGGGTTTCACTGGATTGGGCAGGATCATACAAAGGGACACTTCCTTGTGCAGATTGTACCGGTATTGAGACATTGATTTCGCTCTATTCAGATAATACTTACAGGATTCTTCGTCAATATTCAGGCAGAAGTGATTCTTTGCTGGAAGAAAAGGGCGTGTTTGAATGGGATCAGCAGGCTCGCTATATTACACTAAGTTCGGATAGCAGCAACTATCTGGTTGGTGAAAACAGGCTTTTTCATCTGGATAAGAACGGTAAGCGAATTACCGGAGCGCTGGCAGACAACTATATCCTTGATAAACTTGATAATGACATAACAGAAAAATACTGGAAGCTTATTGAACTGGCAGGACAGTGTTTAAAGAAGCAGGAAATCAGTCGGGATTCATACATTATTCTTAAAGCCGATAAGAAAGTCATTGGTTCAGGATATTGTAATACTATTAACGGAGAGTATGAAACAGGAAATCCCAATCGCCTTCGCTTTACCTCGTTAAGCCGCACCTTTTCTGCATGCAATGCAATACAGGCAGAAGAAGCTTTTATCCAGGTACTGCAAATAGCTGACAGCTATTACCTTGATAATGACACATTGCAGTTACTAAAGGGACGCATGGCTCCTCTTGCGCGTTTTGAAGCAGTATATTTACGATAATCTCTTAACTGCTAAACTTTTCAAGCAGAAACTTTCTTCCAACCACTGCAATCGCTACTATGACTGCCAGGGCGATAAGCGCTGCGGGACTTTGCTTTGCCAGATACCATCCATCCACCACAATCGCGATAGCGGTTCCAATGGCTCCTGCAAGAGATAATTTATAATAACGGATCTTCTCCTGATAAGCGATCCAGTTTACAACACCGAAAGCAAACAGAAATATTAAACTCGCCGCACTCACAAGTGAGCTTAATGAACCAATCACCGCCAGCACTATAGATAATGATGAAATAAGCAGCAATGCAAAATAGGGCATCTTCGCCTTATTTTCCTTCGCCAGCTCCGAAGGAAGATCGTTTTTTCTTGCCACATCATCCACCAGACGGCTGGTTGAGAACAACGTTGCATTAATCGCTGATGCAGTAGAGAATGCTGCAGCTATTGTAACCAGAATCATTCCCGTTTTCCCAATTGCTTTTTGACCAGCGACAGACAAAGCAATTTCTTTTTGTTTAACTACAGTTTCGGCACCCACCAGCATAGTAGTTCCCAGACAAACCGCCAGATATATTACGATCACTGACAACACCGCTGACAAAGTAGCTCTAGGCAACGTTTTTTCAGCCTTGTATATCGAGCTATAATCGTATGTCAGCAACTGAAAACCCTGATACCCTATAAAAATCGTAGCGGCTCCCGAAAGCGCATCTCCTATATTTTTAGGACTGATTCCTTCTGTAAGCTTGGGAGTATTCCAATGAAGAAGACCGAACACTGCAAGCGCCATTAGAACCATAAGCTTCCCCCAGACTGTTACGATCTCTACAGTAGAAGAATCACCCACGCTCCGGAGATTGACCAGAGTAAGAATACCAATAACACCAAAAGCAAGAACTCTGGGAAACCAGTCTCCAAAATGAAATGCATGAGCCACATAGTGCCCAAACGTAAAACCGTATACAGATACTGAAAGAATATAACCAAGAATCAATACCCAGGCCAGACTTCCTGCAAAACCTTTACGATCCATTTTACGGAGATAGGTAAAAGCGCCTCCGCTTTCCTGAAATTTTACAGCCATCTGACAATAGCTCCATGCTGATATAAAGCCTATAACCCCGGAGATCAGAAAACTTAACCAGGCCCATTGCCCGGCAATCTGCACAATAAGTCCCATAACAGAAAAAATGCCACCACCTACCATCCCTCCGACTGCCATAGACCAAGTCGCATTAAAGCTCAGCTTATTCTTCTTGCTCATTTCTTTTAATTTTTTGCAGATAACTATCCAAAGCAGGCTTTGTTACCGATCTGAATTTTTCGAAGCAGAAACCCAATTGCGATTTCTTTTCATATTGCCGTTATTGTATCTTTCTGAAAGAAATCGCAAGAATGTTTGACTACCTGATCATCGGACAGGGATTGGCCGGAACAGCTTTATCCCATACTATGCAGAAAGAAGGCAAATCTGTCTTTGTATTGGAAAAAGAAGATCCTGAAGCTGCCTATAAAGTTTCTGCCGGAATAATTAATCCCATAACCGGAAAAAGAATTAATAAGACGTGGAAAGCAGAAGAGTTATTTCCATTTCTGTTTCCATTCTATGAAGATCTCGAAAAGCTCCTGAATGTAACATTGATTCGAAGGCTTCCGGTGTATAAACCTTTTTCATCCATTCTGGAACAGAATGAATGGCTCTCAAAAGCTTATGAAAAAAACTACACTTTATTTATCGATACGGAAGTTCCGAAATCAAAGTATGATGAGTATATATATAACGAGCATGGAGGTTTTGAGACCCGGTTATCGGGTTATGTCGATGTGCCATTACTGGTTGAACACTACAGATCCTATCTGAAAAGAGAAAACAGATACGAAAAAATTAAAGAATTTAATCTGAGCTGTTTTCCTGATCATGTAGCCGTGAATGGTATAAAATCAAAACGGGTAATTTTTTGTGAAGGAAATAAAGCTGTAAATAATCCCTATTTTAACTGGCTGCCGTTCAGACCGTCCAAAGGACAAATTCTGGAGATAGAATCTGATCAGCTTAATGAACATGTAATTCTTAACAAAGGAGCATTTATTGTTCCGCTTGGCAATAATCACTTCAGGGCAGGCTCAACTTATGAAAATACGTTTGAAGATCAGGCCCCAACGGAAAAAGCTACACAGGATATTAAGAACCGGCTAGATAATATGCTTAAAAAAGCATACGCCATAAAAGATGCAAAAGCAGGAATACGGCCGGCTGTCGCAGACAGAAAACCCCTTATCGGCCTGCATCCGGAAATTAAAACATTAGGAATTTTCAACGGTTTAGGGACAAAAGGTGTATCGCTGGCCCCTTATTTTGCCATGCGTTTTTGCAAACACCTCGAAAAAGGCGAAAAGTTGGATCCGGAAGTAACTATAGCCCGATTCTTATCATTGTATCCGGGAATGAGTAGATAAGTTCATGCTGAAAAGATATTGTATTCTTCTGGTCTTACTCCAAATCATCTTTTGCGTCTGTGCGCAGGAGTATGAGCAGACATTTGGTAAAAACCGGGTACAGAATAAAAGCTATGACTGGAAGGTGCTGTCTTTTCGAAATACGGATGTTTATTATTACGGTCAAAACAAAGAGCTGGCGGAATATGCCGGACGATTTTCGGAAGAAAATCTGCTGATTCTGACGAATATTACTGGTTTTACGCCTTATTCAAAAATCCGTCTCATTGTATATGCCAATATGGACGAATACCATCAGGCCAATATTGCCATTTCGGATCCGGAATATATCAGCGGCGGTCAGACAACCTTCATAAAAACAAGAGTTGAGGTTCCATTCAAAGGTACAACCCTGCAGTTTGAAAATGATATACGGCAGGGAATTGCCAATACACTGGTTTATTCCATGCTATATGGAGGAAGCTTTAAAGAAGTACTCCAGAATACCTATTTTCTCTCCCTGCCGGATTGGTTTATAAGCGGAGCAGCACGCTATATTGCATACGGTTGGGACCTTGAGATGGACAATTATGCAAGGTCCATGCTTTCTGAAGGCAGGTTGAGTGATCCTCACCATCTGAAAGGTGATAAAGCTGCAATAGTAGGTCAGTCCATATGGAATTATTTTGTATTTCAGTTTGGAGAAAGCGAATTTCAGGCAATTCTCAACTTTGTTAAGGTTGTAAAAAATTACAAAGTAGCCTTTGAATCAGGTACAGGGGTCCCATACGATACTTTTTTGTCTAACTGGAAGGATTTTTACAATAGCGGATTTCAATTAGAAAAAGAATCCGAAAGCAAAAGAATCCCGGGAATGAAAAACGGCTCTGTTACATCATTCAGTCTTCTGGGCAAAGAAAAACTGGCAGTAAGCACAGTAGCCAATAATCGTTTTCATCTTCGCACAAAAGAGTTTACCTCTTCCCGTGCAAAAGTTATTTATAAAGGGGGACAACGGGTACTTAACAGAAAAGAGAACAGTAATCTTGCGATAGTACGAGCTGATTATGTTCAACAACCGGCTTTGTTATTGTCAAAAGCCGGCAAAGGCTATTTTCTCTGCATTTACAGGAACGATTCCCGAAAATGGGAAAAAATCAGAATACCAGGTTTAAACAATATCACCGATTATACTTTTTCACCCGACGGAAAATCGATTCTACTGGCCGGATCAGGCAATGCCAATAGTGACCTTTATCAATTCAGTCTGCAAACCAGAAAATTGTATCAGCTGACCAATTTTGTTCATGATGAGGTTAATCCAAGGTATATACCGGCAACAAACAAAATTACCTATAGCTCCGACAGCTATAAAGATACTATTACCGGGAATACATATTTTCAGGTTCACATAATGGACCTTCGAACTAGAAAGGTCGAGATAACTCTGCCAATCAGCGGTAATTCGGGTCACCCCAAGGCGACGAAAGAAGGAATCTTTTTTTTAAACGATCTAAGCGGTTATTCATCAATAAATTACTATAGCTTTCTGGATTCGTCAATAACACTGATATACAGATCAGGTAATGGAATTCAGGATTTTGAACCGATTGACGATGGTAAAACTTTTATAATTCAATCTTTTGATAATGGTAAGATAACACTCAGGCAAGTAAATGCTGATCCTCTCTTAGCCGAAACAGAAACCGGCATCCTTTTGACCCGAAGAGCAAATTATATAGATCAGGCACGTAATGATAAAGCCGCTGAAATCAGAGCAAGAAAACGCTACACAAGAACTCCGGAAAATAATGAAAATACAGAAGAAGATACGAAGGAAGAATTAATTGATATTCAAAACTATCGTTTCGAAAGCGAAAAGCAATCTGATTTTCCGGTATCAGATATTGAGCTTATCCGGAAGAAACTGGGGGCGGATGTATATCTGAAGGGTCCGGAGACCTACAACAATCCGTTTTCCATGCAAAATGTCAACTCCACAATACTTGTAGACCCGCTTCGGGGTCTCGGGATTTTGCTGAACGCAGATATGAGTGACTTGCTGGAAAACCATAAACTTTCTATTGGAATATTCGGTCTGATGGATCTGCAAAGCAGCAATATGTTCGGCTCCTACAAATTTCTCCGGTATCGCACCGATCTTGGCTTAAGATACGAACGAAAGACCATTTTTGCCTCTTCCGGAGCGTATTCAGAAAGGTACGCGCTTAATACGGCTGAGTTTTCAATCTCATATCCTCTTGATATAAGTAAGCGGCTGGATCTTCGCCCTTTCATTGCGATGACCACCTATACACCATTAGATCTATCATTGCAAAAGCCAGATACAATCCGTTATAATGTATTGTATACCGGAGCACGCAAATCTTTTGTTATGGACAATACCATAGCCTACGGACCCAACGTGCGGAGCGGTTTTCGCGGAGCTGTGCACCTTGATAGTTATATGAGTCCGCAACCTCAGTACAATTTTGGCAAGCTAGTCATTGATCTCCGTCACTATCTTCCTTTGTACAAAAAACTCACACTGGCCACACGAGCCTATTACGGTCAGTTTTTTGGGAGAGCTCCTAAAAAGTTCCTTCTGGGCGGAATGAACAACTGGCTGTTTAACAACACAGTAAGACAGGGGCAGAATAATCCATTAGCAATAGAGCCCTTTGTCAACAACAGTGATTTATTGTTTATTGAATATGTAATGCCGATGCGGGGCTTCAGCTACAATCAGCAGTTTGGCAATAAGGCTTTCGTTTTTAATGCAGAATTAAGAATACCTGCTGCAGGAATTATTTTCCCTGAAGAAGTAAGCTCAACATTTATAAGAAATTTTGAAATTTCGGGCTTTACGGACATAGGAGCAGCGTGGTCAGGAAAAAGTCCTTATTCCAAAGAAAATATACTGAATACCAATACAATTGATAACTCAAATACTCCATTCAGTGCACAGGTTAACACCTACAAGAATCCTTATCTTATTGGTTATGGACTGGGTTTACGCACTATATTGCTTGGTTATTTTGTAAAACTGGACATTGCATGGGGATGGCATGACAGACAGATTCACAATACCAGATATTATGTTACCCTTGGATATGATTTCTAGCTTTGCATCCATAATCAGTCCATATTATATCATTTTCTGAATAAAAGGAGTATAAGCAAACATATGAAAAAGCTCCTGAAAATTCTGCTTTCCATTTCCTTCATGCTGGTTATATTAGGTCTGATCGCATTAATAACAGGTAATAAACATTTATTTTCTGTGGTCAGACATAATTTCCCCGGTATCGATGATTACAAAATTTTTTCCAACCGGAAAATCAGAAAAAGTAAACAGCCGCAGCTCTGGAAAATAGCAAAGGATTATAACAGAAGCAGCCTTTCTACCCGATTAAGAAAGAAGCTTGAGCAACTCCGGAGCATTGCATTTATGGTTGTAAAAAATGATACTATTCTTTATGAGGAATATTGGAATGGTTATGAAAACAAGCAGATCAGCAACTCCTTTTCAATGGCCAAAACATATGTGGGAGTTATGACCGGGATTGCACTAAAGAACGGTTTTCTGAAAAGTCTTGATCAACCTGTTTCAGATTTTATTCAGGACTTTGGAAAAGACGCAAGAAAGAGAATTACCATCCGGCATTTAATCACCATGAGCTCGGGGCTTAACTGGAAGGAAAGCTATATCAATCCGTTTTCGGTAACCACCAAAGGATATTATGGAGATGATATAATCAGGACTTGTCTCCGGCTGCATTGTATAGAAGAACCTGGAAAATTGTTTGAATACCGGAGCGGGGACACACAGCTGCTGGCCATGGTATTGGAAAAAGCAACAGGAATGAATCTTTCCCAAAATGTTGAAAAATATCTGTGGCAACCAACCGGAGCTGAGTTTGATGCTTTCTGGTCACTTGATAAAGTAAACGGGACTGAAAAAGCCTATTGTTGTCTTAATTCCAATGCCAGAGATTTCGCACGACTCGGAAAGCTGTATCTTCAAAATGGTGTCTGGAACGGGCAACAGCTATTGGACCCTGGTTTCGTTCAGGAGTCACTTGCGGCAGCTCCGCTTATCGACAAAGAGACCGGAAATAAGGTAGATTTTTACGGTTATTCATGGTGGCTGGTACCGCAATACAAAAACCACCGCATTTTTTATGCGAGAGGTATCCTGGGACAATACCTCATTGTAATACCGGAAAAAGAGCTGATCATTGTAAGACTTGGTAAAAAACGAGGCCGAAAAACCGGACCGCACTTTGAAGAACTCTTTCTCATGATCGATGAAGCCTTGGAGAAATGGTAACGAAGCCGCCATCATTCTTACGTGCTTAAAACCGTCTTACCGGGCGTACAGCAATTGTTGCCATGATTTTAAGATGTTGTATTGAACCACCATCCCCAAAGGCGACACCAAAAGCCGACATGGCATCAAGTTCGGAAGACGAGGTATAAGTAAGACCATGTAAGCCATAGATATATCGGAAATTGCTTCCGCCAAGGTAATACAGTACGTTATACAAGACATGCAATTCCTCGCGGGAAGGCAAAAACCAGTCCGTATAGCCACCAATGCTGGCTCCGGCAGCTATAGCCACCGCTGGGTTGCCCGTCATACAGCCGTTTGTCAGAATACGTTCGGTATTTTCCTTGCCCGTACCAATACCGGTTGAAGTCTGCCCTGTAAAGACCTCATAACAACCCCAGTCCACATCTGTCCAGGGATCAGGACCACCCGACCAGGCAGCAGGAGCAACTTCCAGATAACGCCAGCCATCGCTATAGCCACCTTTGTCATAAAATATAATACCACCTGCCGGTCCTGTATCCCCTATGACATACAGTACCGCCGACTGTGTTCTGAAACTGTATTCTTCGCCATATATCGTTCCCTGGCTATTTGTGGCATAGGCACGTACATAATAAAGTGTATTGGAGGTCAGACCAGTTAGCAATGCCGTAAAACTTCCCGTCCCGCTTCCGTTTATGGTATACAGATTCCCGGCTAGTACCGGATGAGGTCGAGTGCCATACACCACTCCCTTGCCTGTAACAGCGGAAGCGCCGATACCGGTTACATTGCCGCTGACGACAGCGTTTATGGTTCCTGTACTTTGTACCGCTGTTGTAACCACCGAGGGAAGCCCGGCGACAATCACTTCTACCGTTTCGGAATAATGAGGCAAACAGGTGCCCTCCATCATCCTGACCCTGAAATAGGCCGGAAACTGATCCGGTTTATAGGTGAGCGAATCTTTTGTCTCACCGGGAAGATCATTCCATGTATTGTTGTCGTAGGATATCTGCCATTGCAAATCACCCCGCCGGAAACCGAGATCCAGTACAATAGTGTCTTCCGGATCGACCGCCAGGGTATGCTGCGCAAAAACCGGAAACCATATCAGAAAATAAATGATTATGACTAAACTATAACCGCTCACCTGCATAATAATGTTTGTTTATTGACTTCGTTCACCGCACAAAGATACGTTCGGTATATTCATCCCTGCCGGCATAAACTTTCAGAAAATAGATTCCCTTGGGCAGGGCACTCGTATCGATATAGTGCACAGGCGACATTAGTACCTCTGCCAATACAGTTTCTCCCCGATTATTGAAAAGCGTCAATCCACCCGACTGCAAACCCGTTTGTATGGCAAGCAGGGTTTGTACCGGGTTTGGATAAACAGAAACCATGTTAATTTTTTCATCCGTTTTCGATGTTATGATACCAAATACAGTAATAGTATCGGTAGCAGTGCATCTTCTGGAATCGGTCACAGTAAGCGAATAGGTTATATCCTGCAATCCGGTCATCAGCCCGGGACTGATTGCTTCCGAATCGGAAAGTCCTTCGCCGGGTTGCCACCTATAGTGGTATGGCGGGGTTCCTCCTGTAGCTACCGGATCTCCGCCAAGTATTTCTGTATTACCTGCTTCCGAATAAATATCATTGCCTGCATCGGCCGATAATACCGGTGGCTGGCTGGACGCCAGTATATAGCGATGTACCTGCTGCGCCCGGACACAGTAGCCCGAAAAGCAGCCAATCACTACCATCAGAAAAATTATTTTTTCGATTTTAATATCTATCATGCTGATATACAATTACTGGTTAGCATATCGGACTACGCCAGGTAAAGACCTTCAAAAGCCCTGCTCCATTGTGCCGGAATACATTTGGCCATCGGAAAGGCTTCTGAAGTCCTTTAACTCTTTTTATTGTACCACTATCTTATGCAACGTGTTGCCCGACACTGTACTAAAATGCAGGTAGTAAACACCCTTTGCCAGATGCTGCAGATCGAGGTTCATATCAATACGACCACTATGCACCGGATAAACCTCGTCCAGCACCACCGTGCCTTGGGTATTGCGTATTGTCAGATGAACTTTCCGGGCCTGTATACTCTTTCCTGAAATGGTGAACAATCCTGCCGACGGATTTGGAAACGATTCAATGCTGCCGATACCACTTCCATTCTTTACCGAAGTAATCACAAAACTATAGGGTTCGGAAACAGAAGAACATCCGTTGGAAGCAATAACAGTCACCGAATAGGTCCCATATTCCTCCAACAGGATTTCCTGCGAATCTTCCCCGGGCAAAGGTACTCCATCCAGATTCCACTGATTACCGGACGAAGCGCTCGACAACAATCTGTCCGGAGATTGTTCGAAAGTAATTTCTGGTATGTCAGGTACCGGATTTACCACTATTGCAGTAGTATTCTGCTGATAGCAATTTCCAATGGATACTGTAACGGTATAATTCCCCGCGGATATACCCGCGACATCATCGATTTCCGGATTTTGGTGCGTGGAAGTAAATCCTCCTGGACCAGCCCAGGAATAAGTGGCTCCGGAAATAGTTCCTGCCATAAGTCGCAATGCAGATCCTTCACAGACAGGACTGTTGCTTTCCGCAATTGCTTCCGGCTTGGCATACACTATGACATTGACAGCCGATTGTTCTGAACAGTCGCCGAGCGTAGCAATGACTGTATAAGAACCACCCACATTTGTCGTAGCAGAAGAAATCGAAGGATTCTGAACGGTACTGGTAAAGCTGTTCGGTCCGGTCCAGGAGTAGGCAGCTCCTTCTACAGAGGTGACATTCAGCCGGATGTCTTCTCCTTCGCAATATGGTCCACCACCGCTTGCGGTAACAACACCCACAGTATTTACTGTTACAGCCACATCTGCCGGCAGGGATTCACAACCATTTGCCGTTATTCTGACCGAATAGGTACCGGCATCATTCATATCCATACCGGTACGTACCGGATTTTGATGGGTGGAAATAAATCCTCCTGGTCCGGACCAGGAGTAGGTTGCCCCGGCAACTGTACCCGTATTAAGATTCAGCGTTTCTCCTTTACATACGGGACTGTTGCTTTCCACCGTGGGCGAAACCGGAATTGGATAAACCGTAACATCTGTTTCAGCCATCCGATTGCATACTCCTTTGATTATAGTTACCGTATAAGTTCCGGAAGCATCCGACGTCGCATTTTCCATTACCGGATTTTGATCTGAGGAGGTGAAACCTTCGGGACCGCTCCAGCTATAGGTAGCTCCGGCAACGGTAGTGCTGCTCAGACTGAGTGTCTCTCCATCACACAAAGGTCCGTCGTTGGACGCGGAAACAGCCTCCAGCTCGGAATTTACTATAATCGTGGAACTGCTGTGATGCATGCAGCCATTGTTTGTAATGGTAAGGCTATAAGAGCCTGCGTTGGCAGAGCTGACATTGGAGATAGATGGATTTTGTTCGGAAGAAGAAAAATCATTTGGTCCGGTCCAGAAATAAGTTGCCCCGGGAATAGTAATGGTGGAAAGATTTAAGGTTTCACCAATACACAGACCGCTATTATTGTATACCAGGCCTTCATGATAAATGGCTTTTACCTCATCCGGATTTAATTCTCTTTTGAAAAAACGGACATCGTCCATACCTCCTCTGTAATGAACGTTACTCGCTCCGGAAGCTTCGCGTCCGAGCATAAAATTCATATCGACACCTGTTATATTGGCCGGACACGATACATTAGCGATCTCGACACCATCATAGTAAAGTTTAAGCCTGCCGCTTCCGAAAACCCCCACCACATGTACCCATTCATTTAAAGTAAGATCAGGACCTACGCATACGTAATTATTGCTGCTGACTCTCCAGCGTATTCCGTTGCCACTGTCGTTTATGCCCATATACACCCCTCCCCAGCTTGCATTCCAGTTATTGGCAATGGGAATGAAATGGGTAGAGAAAACTTCCGGCTTCAGCCAAAGCGCGATACTCAGGGCCGATCCTCCGTTGTTTATTTCTCCGATTTTGCCCCAGTTCATATACCCGCCGTTAAAATGATACGCTTTATCTTCATGACCATACCGGTCTTCTGTAAGACCGACATTGCCATTTATACCTAAGTTGCGACTGTAACCGGAACTGTCTCCGGTATTTCCATTAAAGGGGAAGAATCCGAAAAGATTACTGGAAAGGTCTGCCAGCCCGTTCAGAGGATCGGTGATGCTCAGGTTGGTACCATTATCACCGGTAGAGATAAGAGACTGATTGGAAGAAACAACCATCACCCGATAGGCTGACCCGCTCTGGATGCTTGTCCCGATCGTTCCGGAAATCGTTCCACTTTCTGTTCCGGCAACTGTTCCGATAATGCTCCTGTTACTAAAATTTCCGGTTGCATCTGAAAGATAAGCCGTAAATACATTGCCCGTCTCCGGTGTATCACCACTTACTGTAAAAGGAATAGATACTGCACTGCCCGAACAAAGATCCTCTGGTACAATATTCCCGACCGTAATTACGGTACTCTTTCCCAAAGCAGCTATTTCCTCGGTATTGAGTGCTTTATCATAGACATATACTTCATCTAACGCACCGTTGAAAAACCAGTCCGTACCCGAGTAATAGCCTATGCGCAAAGGATGCGTGGTGCTTTTGGTGTTGCCGCTATGCGCCATAGAGCCAATAGAGGTACCGTCAACAAATACCTCCACTCTGCTCCCGTTGTACACAGCAACCGCCTGATGCCATTGTCCGTCATTATAGGCAAAAGAAAAATTACCATCCACCCGGTTATTGGAACTATTGATACGTGTAAAGCGAATAATACCGGACGAAGTAGTCCCAAAATAAAATTCCCCGTCCGTTCCCCCTGAATGTTTGGCTACAAACATCTGATCTTTCAGAACAGATGTCTTAAAACGGACTGAAATACTAAATTGCCTCATTCCCTGATAAGAAGCATGGTTACCTGCCGAGAAATAACTGTTGCTCCCATTGAAACTCATCGCCATTCCGGCATTTCCATGGTAATCTTCAACAGCAACCGGTGAACCGGACGGAGACATATTCCGGCGATTTGAGCCAAAATCCAGTCCATTGCTATTTAAAGGATAATAAGCCACCAGACCCTGATCAAGATTGATCTGACATCTGGCAGAAGAACTTATACATAAAAATAACAGGCAAAGAATTGAAATAAAGTACATATTTACTTTCATAATAAAATGGTTTAATAAGAAATCCGTGTGTATTGAAATTATTCACTTTTATCTTCTGTTCTCTCATGAACTATTGCTGCACTTTTTGTTGCTAATAGCTGAGAATTACGAAAATGCTGATTTTTTGTGATACAAAATTGGCTCAACGAACGATTTAAAGTGCTTAAACAGGAAAATGGAAAGGATTTCTCAAAAAATAATAAGTCTGCCGGATTGGTTATTTTTGAGTACTTCGAAAAATTAGCAGCGGCAAAAAAAGGATCTCAAAAGTGAAAAGAAACATTATACTTCTACTTCCATATCCTGTTCTGCTTATTGCATTCCTGTTATACAGGCAGAAGGATCTCATAATCTATCCGGCGCCGGCGTCAGTCATAGAGCTGTATTCAGATAGTGATACAAATCCTGAAGGAAAAAGCAGTAAGCCTGTCTCATATTTTTCCGATTCGGCGATGTCTGTACGATTTACCCTGCATGATGGCTATGGATTTCCATATGCCGGAATACAATTCTTTCTGGATAGCCTGCACAATAAGACAGTTCTGTCCGGATACGATTGTATAAAACTAAAAATAAGAGCGGTATACTCCCGATCATTGAAATTTGTACTTCATCTGGACTATTCTAATAAAGATTTCCCTGCAAGGGTATACCCGCACCGGGTGCTGGAACAGGAAGTATCATTAGAAGGAGAGTACTATGAGCTTTCCCTGAAAGATTTTATAACCCCCTCCTGGTGGTACCGCAAAAACCAGATTACAGAGAAAGAAGCCGGCCCACCGGACTTCTCCGGAATCCGAAAATTTCTGATACAAACCGGAGTACATACACCAATCGGTAAAAAAGAAATTTTTACCGTGAAGACTGTTAAACTATCTCAGGACACCACCCTATTTTGGCTCTGTTCCTTAGGTTTTATTGCTGCATATTATCTTCTTTTCTTTCTTATCAACCGAAGAAAAAAAGAAGATAAACATCAGACCATCTCGTATAAGAAACTGGATATACCTAAAAACCCTGAGGAAGAAAAACTCTTCCGTTACCTTTCTTCTAATTATCATGATACCAGCCTGTCAATAGAAAAAATCAACCGGGAATTAGGGATCCCTGTTACAAAAATACCTGTTCTTATAAAAAACAGAACCGGTATTTCCTTTAAACAATATATTAATACCATACGAATACAGGAAGCCAAAAGACTACTTGGTGAAACAGACGAGCAGATTACTCAGATATCTTATGCGGTTGGTTACAATACGGTGACGCATTTCAACAAAGTATTCAGACAAATGGAAAATATCTCACCAAAGGAATATCGGGGCAGAGAAAGATCTCCGAAAGAAATACAAAAATAATGTGCTCTACCATACGACCTTCGGTATCAGGTAATCCTTTTGCTCAAGAAAATATGAAAGGATACGGGATGGAGATCTGATTTTTTGTAAGAATCCCCTGAAGCGTCCTCTTATTCTGAAGCAACAGCAATCAGAGTTCATTCTTAATAGGGTATTTCCGGAGTTTGTGGTTAAATAGTTGTTGTAGTTCAAACAATATCAAAAATTAATTACTTTATAAAGGTATCCCTTTCTGAATAATCCCGTACGAGAAGACAATGGAAGAACTAAATTTTTATATCAAAAAGCTGCAGGATCTGGAATACCGGGGTGAATGGAAGGAACATTTCAGACATAGTTATGATAAAGTGTATGAACTCATTGATCATTCTACTTTTTTCAAAAGAGGCGAATATCTGAAGGAACTCGAAAGATTACGTAACATTCTTTTGGATATGCCTTACATCGCCGATGATGAGGATCGTCTGCACTTCAGAAAGATTCAGAAAAATGTCATTGATCTCCTTTATAAAGTAATGGGAGAGAATAAGCGTATCTTTCTGGTACACGGCTCCGATTCAACATTAACGGATAAAGTATCCACTTTTCTGGGCCGGTTAAGGCTCGATTTTGAAATGATGGAGAATGAGGCAGAAGCTGTTCCGGATATCAGAAAGTTTGTCCAGCTGGCAAAAAACTGTGACTACGCAATTGTACTTCTGTCCGCCGATCAGATGATTTATCCGGAAAATAGTCATGGACGCTGGAGAGTAAATCAGAACGTATTGCTGGAATTGGGCTATTTTCTTTCCAGTGTCGGGAAAAAAAATATTTTAATTCTGAATACAGCCGATAAAGAAACAGAGCTTCCGTATCAGCTTGAAGAAATTCCGGCACATCCATTTACAACAGATGGCAACTGGAAACAATTCATAATTGATGAATTGCAAAACAGCGGTATTTACCTCGACCAGCAAATTATATCAAAAATAATGGATAGCAGTACCAATAATTAATTAGTCAGGACGAAATTCATTCAGACTGCCACAGACAGGGCAGCTATACTAATCTTTTCTGCACCAGCCTCCTTTAAACAGGAGGCTAATGACTCAATGGTAGAACCGGTGGTAACAACATCATCCACAATCAGAATATGTTTCCCCCGAATTATGTCCGGATGAATAACCCGGAATGCAGCGTCCAGACTCTGATTACGTTCAAGACGACCCTTCTTTGTAAAAGAGCCGGTATATTTTACTCTTGCAACCGCATTAATCTGTACATCAGCCCCGATCTTCTTTCCAATAGCTTTGGCAGGATAATCACACTGGTTGTAGCCACGTTGCCTGAAACGCCTGGGATGCACAGGTACCGGTACTACAAGATCAAATTGTCCGTAAAATTTCATCTCCAGAATCCGATTACCCAGTAACATTCCTAACCAGGTCCCTAATTCTGTCTGCCCCTCATATTTCAAAGCATGTAAAATTCTTCCTGCAATTCCTCCTTTTATAAACTTAAGATAGGCAAACACATATTCTGTTTCAACCCGACCGTAAAATCGTACTTTCATAATATGTTCAGCTTCCATATAGTCAATCAGCGGAAGATGAAAATAGCAGACAGAACAGACATGTTTCTCTCCTTTTATCAGAATAGAAGAACAGGACATACAGCACTCGGGGAAAAACAATGAAATAAAATCACGTAGCATGGTAAAAAAATGATTGAATGCGACAAAATAATATAAATTTGTCGTTTCTTTAATGGAAATGGAAAAATCAGAAGACGAGTTTGCAAAAGCATGGGCCAGGGTTGAATACAGGTTTATAAGCGAAACAAAAAAAAAGCCGGACCTTAACGTAATTCTTTTTCTGATTGGTATTCAGGAGCTTGGCAAAGGTAAAAAGAAATATACCAAAGAGCAGAAGCAGGATCTGATGCATCTTGGAATATGTAAAGTATTAAGCTACTCGGGATATTATGAGTTGGATGGAATCGATCAGGACGGATGGCCTCATTGGAAAAAAGTCAGAGATTTACCCAGATTTGATCTTCTTGAGCAGGAAAAATTCCTGAAAGCTCATATAATTGAATATTTTTCTGAAATCGGATTATGAAAATAATAACCTACAACATAAACGGCTTTCGTTCCGCACTCAGGAAAGGTTTTGATGAATGGCTTTTTGCTACCAGTGCAGATCTGGTTTGTCTTCAGGAGATTAAATGTTTGCCGGAAGATATAGACAGTGCACCCTTTCGGGAAGCAGGATATGAAATATACTGGCACCCGGCCCAAAAAAAAGGTTATAGCGGTCTGGCAATCCTGAGCAAGGTATCTCCAAAATCAGTGTGTGCGGGATGTGGTATTGAAAAATATGATACCGAAGGAAGAGTTTTACGACTTGATTTTGAAACTTTTTCTGTAGTAAACGTATACATGCCTTCCGGCTCGAGCGGCGATGAAAGACAAAGCTTCAAATTTGGTTGGATGGATGACTTCTATGAGTATATCCATGATCTCAAAAAAGAACTTCCAAATCTCATTGTATGTGGCGATTATAATATCTGCCACCGGCCAATAGATATACACAATCCGAAATCCAATGCCAAATCATCCGGTTTTCTTCCGGAAGAAAGGGAATGGATGGAAAAATTGTTTTCTTCCGGTTTTCATGATGCATTCAGACATTTTAATCAGGAGCCGCATCATTATACCTGGTGGAGCTACAGAGCAGGAGCAAGGGGCAAAAACTTAGGCTGGCGAATTGACTATCATGCTGTTACTGACAGTATGCTTCCAAGACTGCAGCGTTCGGTTATTCTGAAAGAAGCCTTTCATTCTGATCATTGCCCCGTTTTATTAGAGATAGCAGATTAAAAAGACAAAGTTTTTTTTGAAGAAAATTGTTTTTATATTGCTGTTTTTAATTTCAACATTAACGTATTTTTACAAAGACAAATAAATAATAACAGGTATAATGAAAAGAATATTTTTATCATTTCTGTGTGCTGGAATAGTTTTTCAATCCTGTGATACCGGAAGAGAAGGTAGCACAGGAGCATCTCTGGAGCTCAGAGAAGCCCGGGGCGGAAAGTACTATGGACAGGTTTTGAGAATCAATGAATCCGATTACTTCAAGAATCTGTTTCCTCATCATGTAATCGATGCCATCTCTTACAGAATTGCGGCTCAGGTTTATGACGGACTTTTAAAATTCAACCCACAGGATCTCACCCTTGTAAAGGGGCTTGCCGAGGATTATTCCGTAGATTCAACCAATACCATTTATACCTTCAAACTTCGTAAAGGCGTAATGTTTCATGATGATGCCTGCTTTGAAGATGGTAAAGGAAGAGAGGTCACTGCAGACGATATAAAGTATTGTTTTACTCTTCTTTGTACTCAATATCCAAATAATCAGGGATTTACCGTATTTAAGGATATACTGAAAGGTGCAAATGAGTACTATGCGGCAAGCGCTAATGGTAAAAAACCTGACTTTGAAGTAGCAGGACTCGAAGTTGTGGATCAGTATACCATCAAATTTGAGCTTACAGAACCCAATTCCATATTTCTATACAACCTTGCCCGTCCCTTTACATTCATCTTCCCGAGAGAAGCATATGAAAAGTATGGTCTTGAAATGAGAGTTCATGCTGTAGGCACCGGTCCTTTCCACATTCAGCACATTGAAGAAAATACCTCCGTTATTCTTAAGAAAAATGATAATTATTATGCTTATGATGAAGAAGGAAACAAGCTTCCCTACATCGATGGTATAAAAATCAAATTTATTCAGGACAGAAAAACTGAGTTGCTTGAATTCAAAAAAGGAAACCTGGATTTGATGTATCGTCTTCCGACAGATTATATTATTGAAATCCTTGAAGAAGCAAATTCTCAAAAAGGCGTCTATGGAAAATATCAGCTTCAAAGAACACCTGAGATGGCTACGCACATTTATGCTTTCTTAAATCAGGGACTTTTCAGTGATGTCAACATACGTAAGGCATTTTCATTCTCGATTGACAGAAAAAAGATACTTGAAGCTGTTTTGAACGGTGAGGGTTATGCACCCGGTTATCATGGAATCACACCTCCAATTCCGATCTTCAAGGAAAAAGGATATGATGTGGAATCCATTAAAGGATATAACAAAAATCTGGATTCTGCCAGATTCTACCTGAAAAAGGCGGGATATCCTGATGGAAACGGTTTCCCTAAAATCGTACTTGATCTGAATGCAGACGGTGAGCGTAATATTCCTGTAGCCGAAGAAATACAAAAGCAGTTGAAAGACAATCTTAATATTGATATTGAGTTGAATCTGATTCCACAGGCACAGTTAGTTGAAAAAATGATTACCGGACAATCAACCTTCTTCAGAGTTGGGTGGATTGCTGATTATCCGCATCCTGAAAACTTCCTTTGGTTGTTCTATGGAAAAACAGTTCCTGAGGATCCTTCGCAAATATCTTATCCAAACATGTTAAGATACAAAAACGCGAAATTTGATGAGCTCTATGAGAAAGGTCTCAACTCCAAATCAGAAGAGGAAACATACAAGTATTTCCTTCAGGCTGAAAACGTATTGATGCAAGATGCACCAGCCATCATGCTATGGTATGATGAAGGATATAATATGCTTCAGCCAAACGTGCGCAACTTCTATAGCAATGCCATGAACTATAGAGACTTTTCAAAGGTATATCTTGTACCTTCCAGTAAGTGATAAACTTTAGAAAGTCGGTATAAACCTTATCCCGTGCATCTTTGTTAATAGGTGTACGGGATAATATTTTATAAACTACCTACGTTTTCTGTCTGATGTCAGATGCATTGTTTTCAGACCTGCTCCAGAAGCTTCAGGCATACAAGAAGAAATACTACCTCAACAGACTGTTGAAGGGTCTGATATTTTTTTTTGCATTAGCCTTCGTTGCTTATCTTATTCTTTCCATAATAGAATATTATGGGAGATATAATTCTGTATTTCGTTTTGTATTTCTGAGCAGTTATCTTGTACTGACAATAATCGGATTATCCCGCTGGATTATAATCCCGTTGGCCGAATTGCTCTCATTGAAAAAGCAAATGAGTAATGAACAGGCAGCAAAAGAAATCGGCAGATTTTTCCCCCAGGTTAGCGATAAGCTTTTAAATACTCTCCAGCTGGATTCCCTTAACCAAAAAGATAATCTTTTCATACAGGCCAGTATTTCGCAAAAAACCCGTGAATTGTCAATCGTTCCGTTTACCAATGCGGTAAACTATAAAGAAAATAACCGTTATCTCAGATATCTCGGAATACCATTTTCAATCTTTCTTGTCCTGATTATTTTCATTCCGGAAATGCTGACAGAAAGTACAGCCCGTATTATTAATTACGACAAAGAATATAGTTATCCGGCACCTTTTACTTTCCAGTTACAAAATGAAGAGCTAAGTGGGTATCGGAATGAGGACTATGTCCTCCATTTAAAAGTTGATGGGAAGATGATCCCATCTCAGGTATTTTTACAATCAGGAAAACGTAAAATCAAGCTGGCTAAATCGGAAAACGGGCTTTATACACACACATTTAAAAATCTGCAGAAAGACGAAATTTTTCGTTTTGAAGCAGCAGGATATACATCTTCAGATTATACATTGAAACTGTTTTCCAGACCTAATCTTAAAACTTTTGATATAGAAGCTGTCTATCCGGCGTATCTTAACAAAACTTCCCAAATTCTCTCCAATGCCGGACATCTGACCATTCCGGAAGGCACCCTTCTCAAATGGAATTTCATAACAGAAGATGTAGAGAATATTACCGTGCGTTTCAGCGATCCTGCCCAAGAGACCGTACAGCTAAAATCCGGAAATGATCGGTTCTCTCTTACCCGAAAGATTAAACGATCGCTTGATTACCATCTCGATCTGGATAATAAGTATGGGCGGTCAAAAGATAAGATCAGCTATCATATCAATGTGATACCTGATCAGTATCCGGAAATCAATGCTGAAAGCTATAAGGACTCTATTCTCTATAATTTCATTACCATCGGCGGGAATATTTCAGATGATTACGGCCTAAGCAGGCTCAATGTATTTTATAAAATAACGGACGAAAGGGATGCGGACAAAATAAGCATATATAAAAGCTTCCCTGTCCGCATTAACGCCAACAGTCTTTCAGAAAACTTTATCATAAACTGGCCTCTTGATTCATTTGATTTAAAGCCCGGGCAGCAATTGGACTATTATCTCAGCGTATGGGATAATGATGGCGTAAACGGCCCAAAAAGCAGCAAATCACGTATGTTCTCTTTTGTTATTCCTGATAAGGAAACAATACGGGAAGAAATGAAAACATCATCCAAAACTGCTGAACAATCCATTGCTCAATCTCTGTCAAAATCCAAACAGCTGAAAAAAGAAATGGAGGATATTGAGAACAGACTCAAGACCAAAAATCAGCTCAACTGGCAAGATAAAAAGGCAATGGAAGAGCTGCTCCAAAAGCATGAAGAGTTAAAGAAAGAAATCGAAGAATTAAAGAAGGAATACGACCGTCTGAGTGAGAAACAGGAAAAATTCAACAAGCCTGACGAAGAGCTGAAGCAAAAAATGGAACAGCTACAGAAGCTTATGGATGAATTGCTTGATGATGAAACAAAGAAGCTTTACGAAGAAATGCAGAAACTTTTGCAGGATAAAGTCGATAAAAACGAATTGCAGAAGATACTTGAGCAGATAAAGCAAAAAGACAATACCATGCATAACGAACTGGAACGAACCCTGGAATGGTTTAAACAAATCCAGTTTGAGCAAAAATTAAATGAAATCAAAAACGATCTTCAGGATCTGAGCAAGGAGCAGAAAAAACTTGCTGATGAAACCAAGGAAGACAAGAAAAGCAACAACGAAGAGCTGCTTGACAAGCAAGAAAAGCTGAATGAAGATTTTAAAAATCTGGAAAAAGAACTAAACGAACTTGACAAGCTCAACAACGACATGAAGGATAAAAATGACATGGGCGATATGAGCAGTGACAAAGAAGAGATAAAAAATAAACAACAAATGGGGACGGAACAGCTCCAAAAGAACCAGAATAAAAAAGCTTCTGAATCTCAAAAGGACGCAGGAGATAAAATGCAGGAAATGGCAGATAAGATGGCACAAATGCAAAGTCAGATGAGCCAGGAGCAAACTGAGGAGAATATGGAGGATCTACGCGCCATACTGGACAATCTTATTAAGTTATCTTTTGACCAGGAGGATCTGATGAAAGAATTCCGAAAAGTGAATCAGTCGGATCCCAGATATATTGAGTTATCACAAAAGCAATTCAAATTAAAAGATGACAGCAGGATTATTGAAGATAGTCTGCTGGCATTAGCTCAACGGGTATTCCAAATCCAATCGTTTGTAACGAGAGAAATAGGGGAAATGAATCGTCATATGGATGCCAGTATTAAAAATCTGCGCGACCGTCGTCCCGATCTCGCTACCGGCAATCAGCAATTTACCATGACATCTGTCAATAACCTTGCTCTGATGCTTAATGATGCTCTGAAACAGATGCAACAACAATTGGCTCAGATGCAGGGTGGGTCACAGATGTGTAACAAACCTGGAGGGCAAAATAAAAAACCCGGCCTGGGCGATTTGCAAAAGCAATTAAACCAGCAAATAGAACAGTTAAAGAATGGCAACGGCAAACCAGGAGGAGATAAACCAGGTGGCAATATGTCTATGGAAATCGCTAAAATAGCTGCTCAGCAGGAAATGATTCGAAATGCATTGAAAGAACTGCAAAAACAATCTTCAGGTGGAGATAAAAGTGGTAAAGAGCTTTCAGAAATATTAAAAGAAATGGAACAAAGCGAAAGAGATCTCGTAAATAAAAACATATCTCAGGAACTTTTACTACGCCAGAAAGAAATATTAACAAGACTCTTGGAAGCTGAAAAATCTCTTCGGGAAAGAGACACGGACAATGAACGTGAGTCCAATCAGGGTAAAGACCTCAATAGAGATATGCCTCCTGACTTTGAAAAGTATTTAAAAGAAAAAGAAAAACAAATTGAACTTTTAAAAACCGTCAATCCTTCTCTTACGCCATACTATAAGAAGGAGGTAAACGAATATTTTCAAAAAATTGGAAAATGATTTTTAAATTGCATTATCAATGACCTTAATGAAAGAAATGACTGCTTTAAAGATTGAGATACCTTCACTAAGTGAAAACATACGTATTGTTGAAAGTTTTATTGACAACGTGAAGGATAAATTTCATATAGATGATGATATATACGGAAACATCATGGTTGCTGTCACTGAAGCCGTAAACAATGCGATCAACCACGGAAATCAGGGAGACAAAAATAAGAATGTCAAACTAAGTGTTGTTTGCGAAGAAAACCTTATGCGGTTTATCATAGAAGATGAGGGAAAAGGATTTGAATACGAAACTCTTCCTGATCCTACAGAGCCTGAAAATCTGAATAAACTTAGCGGCAGGGGTATCTTCCTTATGAAACATCTGTCTGATGAAGTCAAATTTTTTGACGAAGGAAGAAAAACAGAACTTACATTTTATTTCTCCTGATGAAAAAAAAAGGCAGCATTCATTACTTTACAGAGGATACGACATTTACCTTAAAAGATAAAAGAAAAACAAACTCCTGGATTCGTAAAACCATTGAACTGGAAAATAAAAATCCAGGAGACCTTAATTATATTTTTTGTTCAGATTCCTATCTGCTAGATCTGAATATTCAATACCTTAATCATAATACCCTAACAGATATCATCACCTTTAATTCCGCTGATACAGCAAATGAAATTAGCGGAGATATCTTTATAAGCATAGATCGGATCAAAGAAAACGCCAACAATATTGGAACGGATTTCACCGATGAACTTCACAGAGTAATTATACATGGAATACTCCATTTGTGCGGCTACAAAGACAAAAGTCAGGATGAAAAAAAGCAAATGCGAGCAATGGAAGAACATTACCTTTCCCTTCGCTAATATGTTCCACGTGGAACATATTTAAAAGAAAGTCAAACCAACTAAACAATATCCGTACAATGTTCCACGTGGAACATTTCTTATTTAAAAACATATATGTTTAAAGAATATGATGTAATCGTAGTAGGAGCAGGACATGCAGGTTGCGAGGCCGCAGCTGCGGCTGCTAATATGGGCTCCTCAGTCCTTCTTGCTACCATGAACATGCAGACAATAGCTCAAATGTCCTGCAATCCTGCCATGGGTGGGGTTGCTAAAGGGCAAATAGTAAGAGAAATTGACGCATTGGGAGGAATGTCAGGTATAATTACTGACAAAACAGCTATACAATTCAGAATGCTCAATCTATCAAAGGGACCCGCTATGTGGAGCCCCAGAGCTCAAAGCGATCGTTTCCGTTTTGCTGAAGAATGGAGATTAGCTCTTGAAAAGATTCCTAATGTTGATTTTTGGCAGGAGATGGTAACAGGTATTGTTGTAAAAAACAATAAAGTGACCGGGATAAAAACTTCAATTGGAATAGAGATTCAGGCCAAATCAGTTGTACTTACAAATGGAACTTTTTTAAATGGTATTATCCATATAGGAGAAAAAAGATTTGGCGGTGGCAGAGCAGGAGAGAGGGCTGCAAAAGGAATAACTGAACAGCTCACTGAGTTAGGATTTGAGTCTGGCAGAATGAAAACCGGTACTCCTCCCCGTGTAGATGGTCGTACACTGGATTATAGTAAAATGGAAGAACAAAAAGGCGATGAAAAACCAAAAAAATTCTCTTTCAGTGATATCAATCCTATAGAAAAACAACGCAGCTGCTTTATAACATATACGAATGCTCATGTACACGAAGTACTAAAAACCGGATTTGATAAATCTCCGATGTATACCGGAAGAATACAAGGACTTGGACCACGGTATTGTCCTTCAGTGGAAGATAAAATTAACCGCTTTGCTGACAAGGAAAGACATCAGATATTTGTAGAACCGGAAGGATGGGATACAGTAGAGGTTTATGTAAATGGTTTTTCGACCTCATTGCCCGAAGATGTCCAGTTTAAAGCAATACGCCTGATTCCCGGATTTGAAAATGCAAAACTTTTCAGACCTGGTTACGCAATAGAGTATGATTTTTTTCCTCCAACTCAATTAAAAAACACGCTGGAGACCAAACTAATCGATAATCTGTTTTTTGCCGGCCAAATAAATGGTACAACCGGATATGAAGAAGCCGCAGCACAAGGACTCATAGCTGGTATAAATGCACATAATAAAGTACACAAAAAGGATCCCTTTGTACTATCCCGGTCTGAAGCTTATATAGGTGTATTAATCGATGACCTTATAAACAAAGGTACCAATGAACCATACCGGATGTTTACCTCACGCGCAGAATACAGAATTCTTCTCAGACAGGACAACGCCGATCTGAGACTTACCGAAAAAGGATACCAGATAGGTCTTGCTGATCAAAAAAGATATAGTAAAGTAGTCAAAAAAAAGAAGGATGTAGAAGAGGTTATCGATAAACTGAAAGAAATAAAATTTACACCGGAACAAATCAATTCTTTCCTACAACATAAGGAATCAGCAGAAATCAAAGAGAAAAGTTCTGTCTATAATCTAATAAAAAGACCAAACATATCTCTTGAAGATTTCCTTCCGTTACACCCATTATTGGAAGATATACATACGTCATATGAAGAAGAAGTAATCGAACAATCCAATATCCAGGTAAAATATGAAACCTATATTGAGAAAGAAGAGCAAATGGCAAAAAAAATGCTTTCACTCGAAAATTTAAGAATCAAGGATAGCATAAACTATGACGAAATAACAACAATAAGTGCCGAAGCGAGGGAAAAATTAAAGAAAATAAAACCTGATACACTTGGACAGGCATCAAGAATCAGTGGAGTAAATCCATCAGATATATCAATTCTTATGGTTTATCTGAATAAATAATGTTTGATACCATAATAGATAATTGTGGAACGGCCTTTGAGGTATTTTATCTTAAAGGCCTGATTCATTTTAAAACGGATAGTTATAATAAGCAGACCCGTCTAAATGCAAAAGGTAACAAAACAAGTATCACTTCAGATATCAAGAACCATAATCATTAATTGGAAACTTTTTCCAGTCTTAAATAACAATAATGTATCCTATTACCTCAAATAGAAGTATGAATCCTTTTCTGACTTTTTTGATTGCAATAGCTTTGCTTTTTGGTATGTATTCATGCGCCAATATCAAGCCAATAACCGGAGGGCCCATGGATATGGAAGAACCTCAAATAAGAAGCATAACCCCTGAGAATTTCAACAGAAACTTCAAAGATGGTGAAATCATTATCACATTTAATGAGAATATAAAGACAGAAAATATTAGTCAGGATTTTTTTGTCTCGCCGCCAATGGAAAAGCCACCAAAAATTAAAACTAAAAAGAAAAGCGTTGTAATATCCATTGAAGGGCCACTTGAAGAGAACACTACTTATACACTAACTTTCAAAGAAGTCATAGCTGATGTAAACGAAAACAACACTATCCAGATACTGAATTACGTATTTAGTACAGGACCTGATATAGATTCTTTATTTATACAGGGAGTTGTCAAAAATCCTTTTACCAATCAGCCTCTGCCAAATGTATTAGTTGGTCTTTTCGACGATAATCCTGATGATACGCTTACAATCAGTAACTCAGCTCCAAAATATTTCAGCTTTACTGACAAAGAAGGAAATTATGTCATTTCAAATGTCAAAGAAGCTAATTACAATCTGGCCGCAATTAAAGATGATGACAGAAATCTAAAATACGATGGAGGAAATGAGCTGATTGATGCCATAATGCATCTTAAGTTAGATACACCCATTGTAAACCAGAATCTGTATCCCGTAAAAATCGATACTCTCAAACCAGTAATACTGAGAGATCAACCAGATGTAAACCGGATAAGTATCGAATTCTCGGAAGGTATATCAAATGCATATGTAGTAACAGAAACCAGCAAGAAAATACTGCTAAGCAAGAAGGGAAATAATCCCAAAAGTCTTATAGTATATAACACTGAACAGACTACAGATTCACTGAATATTCTGGTTTTTGCTACAGATTCAGTAGGAAATACAAGCAATGATACATTGAAAAGCATATTTCTTCCTGTAGCGAATAAAGACAGTCTTCCTGCTCTGATCATTACAAAGGAACCGGCGAATATGAAACTTGATTATTCAAAACCAGTATTCACATTATCTTTCAATTATCCTGTATCATTTACCGGCAAAGAATTTAAAACAAATCCTCAGGTAAAATGGACCAGTTCTGTAACAAAAACTGACTCTCTGTTTACGGACCTGACAATTGAAATAAATACAAGACTAAAAGATTCCCTCACTGTATTCATACCAGATTCCCTATTTGCAGGTCTCTTCACTCAGGGCAATGAGGCAGACACAATAACATATACGTTGATCAATGAATCAGAAGTGGGAACTATAGAAGGAATAATAGAATCAGAGCTTAATTTCTTCCTTCTGCAGTTGCTTGATGACAAGCTAAGTCTGATAGAGGAAAAGAAGAATGAAAAAAGTTTTAAGTTCCTCTCATTGAAGGCAGGCAACTATTTCTTCAGAATAATTGCAGATACAAATCAAAACGGCCGTTGGGATCAACCCGATTTGGAAAATGGACAAAGAGCTGAAGAAATAATTTTCTACAACGATCCAATCAAGGTCAAAGAAAACTGGGAGGTTAGCGGTATAAAATTAAAATTCTGATTATCAAATATTTATAAAAGTTAATAAGTGGTATCCACATGGTAAAACTCAAAGAACAAAATGTGAATAAAAGTGAATAATCAAAAACAGAATACTAAAAGATCAGCATGGAGTGAACAAAGAAACAAATAAAAACATCCTGTCAATATGATGTCCACAACAAAGTGGTCAGTCAAAAAGATGTTGAAAATAATTCAACCACAATATGGAAAACTATACAAGTCTTCAAATTTTCAACTACTTAGATAAGTATAATCTGTTGATAACGTATCCTCGGCTTTGTATTTATAAACAATGGATTCAAAGCATGATTATAACTAAATACGTTATCCACGAATCCACAGTATAATAACAAGTAATAAAATCAGATTTTAAAAAGTTTTATTTTTATTAACAGAGTGTGAATAATGAAAGTCATATATGCCTTTTTCCTGATTATTTTCTCATGTTTTTTTTGTTCCGGTGTATTTGCACAGCAAAAGGATATTAGCCTGGCCAATGAATATTACCAGAACGGAGAATATGAAAAAGCATACAGCAAATTTCAGGATCTTTCTTCCAAAACTCAGAATATACCCTATATCTATTCCAATTATCTGAGTACACTTCGCCAGTTAAAAAAGAAAGATGAGCTGCAGAAGTTTGTCAGGAAATCAATAAAAGCATTTCCGGATAATATTCTTTACCAAACGGATCTTTATCTTTTTATGAAATCGGAAAATGATCCGAAAGCAGAGAAACAGTTTCGTTCTATTGTCTCCTCAATTAAAAATGATCCTCAGCAAGTCGACTTGCTTTATGAATATCTGCTAAAGAATGGTGAAACAGAGAAGGGAATTGATCTATTAATGGAAGCCCGTTCGGCTTCCGGAAGAAAATACGAATATGCGATTCAGCTTTCCAAAGCTTATATGATGCTCAATAATAAAGAAGGCATGATCGATGAGATGATTAATTACCTGAGAGAAAATCGTTTTCAGCTGGAAATAGTAAAGAACAATTTTCAGAATTATCTTAAAGACAAAGAAGATTTTAAAATTCTTGAAGATAAGCTCTATGCGATGATTCAAAAAGATCCGGAAGACATGATGCTTAATGAATTGCTTCTTTGGATCAATATTCAGAATAAAAACTTCCGCTACGCGTATTTGCAGGCAAAGGCTATTGACAAAAATGGTAATCTGAACGGAAATAAATTACTTGAAGTCGGCAGAATTGCCATGGATAATAAGGATTATGATGCCGCCTCAAAATTTTTTCAGACAATAACCACTGAATACCGAAGCAGTCCTAATTATTCTTTTGCCCGTCGCTTGCTTATATACTCTAAGGAAGAGTCAGTTAAAAATACGTATCCTGTGGACAGAGAAAAAATCATGTCGCTTATACAGGATTACAAGAAAATGATTAACGAACTTGGACGTTCTGCACAGTCTTACGAGGCAACAAGAAGTATGGCCGTACTGTATGGACTCTATCTTGATCAGAAAGACTCCGCCATAGCTTTGCTAAAATCTGTAATCAATGAGCCTTCCGCAGATCATAAACTTAAAGCTCTCTCAAAAATAAGCCTGGCTGACATATATCTTCTGAACGAAGAACCCTGGGAAGCAAGCCTGTTATATTCACAAGTTGAAAAAGACATGAAAGAGGATCAGCTGGGCCATGAAGCAAAGCTAAAAAATGCCAAGGTTGCGTACTACAAAGGGGAGTTTGAGCTGGCTCAGGCGCATCTCGACATTCTCAAACTTGCTACAACCCGTGAAATTGCCAATGATGCAATGGACCTCAGCATTCTTATTCAGGATAATTCCGGGCTGGATACTTCATATGCTGCGTTGACCGAATATGCTGATATTGATCTACTTCTGTTTCAGAATAAAGATGATGAAGCATTGCTTCGGCTCGATTCAATGTTACTGGCTTTTCCAGGTCATTCGCTTACTGATGAAATATACTGGCTCAAATCAAAAATTTTTAAAAGGAGAGGAGAATATGACAAGGCAATTAATGTTCTTGATCGGTTGTTAATAGAGCATTCTCAGGGCATTTTCGGCGATGATGCTCTTTTTACCAAAGCTTCGATTCTGGAAGATAACCTTAGCGATAAAGAAGCCGCAATGGATCTTTACAGAGAATTTTTATCAAAATATCCCGGAAGTATATACGCGGCTGAGGCAAGAAAGAGGTTTAGAACTCTGAGAGGAGATAAGCTCTGAACTGCAAATGATAATCGGTACTGTTAGTAGTTTTTTTCCGAAGCTCATAAACCTTGGTAAGTTCATATTACCCATTTTCGTCAATTTATTTTATACTTGCATATAAAACTGATTGATTATGCTTAAACATATTGTTTGCTGGAAAATACAAGGAAATGAGGCTGCTTCAAAAGAAAGCAACCTGGCAAAAATGAAAGAATTACTGGATGAACTTCCGAATCTGATCAATGAAATTGAGGCGTTTGAAGTAGGTATTAATTTTAATGAAAGTGAAGCAGCCTATGATATTTCATTGTTTTCAGTCTTTGCAGATAATGAAGCGCTGGATATTTACCAAAAGCATCCGGAACATCTGCGGGTGGCCGAGTTCATAAAGAAAGTTACCCTAAACAGGGTTGTAGTTGATTATTTTGACTGATTTTTTACATCAAATAAATTATATACTGTTTTATTAATACAATAAAATTATGGGTTTCAGGATCGAAAAAGATACAATGGGACCGGTAGAGGTGCCGGCGGATAAGTATTGGGGCGCACAGACTCAGCGTTCAAAAATGAATTTTACTATAGGTAATCAGTTGATGCCTATGGAAGTTATCCGCGCTTTTGCAATTTTAAAAAAATCGGCCGCTCACGCGAACTACGAGCTTGGGGTATTATCGGCAGACAAGAAAGATATTATAAGTCAGGTTTGTGATGAAATTCTGGCCGGAAAGCTTGATGATCAGTTCCCACTGGTTGTATGGCAGACAGGTTCAGGAACCCAAAGCAATATGAATGTCAATGAAGTTGTGGCTAACAGAGCACACGTTTTGCTGGGGGGTAAGCTGGACGATGAAAAAAAGAAGGTTCATCCTAATGATGATGTGAACAAATCACAGTCTTCCAATGATACCTTTCCCACAGCTATGCACATCGCTGCTTACAAACTGATCGTTGAAGAAACCATACCGAATATTCTGGCATTAAGAAATACACTTCATCAGAAGGCAGAGGCATTTAAGAATGTAGTGAAGATCGGAAGAACCCATTTTATGGATGCAACTCCTCTGACTCTTGGTCATGAGTTTTCCGGATATGTGGCGCAGCTGGATCACGGAGTAAAGGCACTTAGGAATACCCTGACACATCTGTCAGAGCTAGCACTTGGCGGTACTGCAGTAGGAACAGGATTAAACACTCCTGAGGGGTATGATGTCCTGGTAGCAGCTAAAATTTCAGAATTTTCAGGTCAGCCATTTGTTACCGCAGAAAACAAATTTGAAGCACTTGCTGCCCATGATGCAATAGTAGAAACTTCAGGTGCGTTAAAACAATTGGCGGTCAGTCTTATGAAAATCGGTAACGATATAAGAATGCTGGCATCAGGGCCTCGCTGTGGTATTGGCGAAATACTGATTCCTGAGAATGAGCCGGGATCATCAATTATGCCCGGAAAAGTTAATCCGACTCAATCTGAGGCTCTGACAATGGTATGTGCGCAGGTTGTAGGGAACGATGCTGCGATTACAGTAGGAGGGATGAATGGTCATTTTGAGCTTAATGTGTTTAAGCCCGTTATGATCTTTAATCTTTTAATGGCTGCACGCCTTATCGGAGATGCCTGTGACTCTTTCAATAAGAACTGTGCGGTTGGTATCGAACCAAACTATCCGGTTATCAAGGAAAATCTGGAAAACTCATTGATGCTGGTAACTGCGCTTAATCCGCATATCGGATATGAGAATGCAGCTAAGATTGCTAAAAAGGCGCATAAGGAAGGAACAAGTCTCAGAGCAGCGGCTATAGAACTCGGACTTCTTACCAATGAGCAGTTTGATGCATGGGTCAGACCCGAAGATATGATCGGAAGCCTTAAAAAGTAATATAATATAAGAAACTTGAATTCCGGCTTTTACGTACTCCTTACTTATAAAGAATATGACGATGAAAATGAATAAACTGGTTCTGGGTGCCATTCTGGTGGCAACCTCCTTTTCGGTCTCTTACGGCCAGTCGGATAGTAAAGATTGGAAAAAGAAACTAAAGGAACTGACTCCCGAGGAATATAAGCAGCTGGTAGATGATAACAGCAATCTCCAGAAGCAGGTTTCGGAGTTAAGAGGAGAAGCTGAACATTATCGCTCGGAAAGTCAATCCAAAGATGCTCAGATAGCCAAGCTGCTGGCTGAGATTAAGGAAACCGAGAGCAAGACAGCGGCAACTCCGACTCAGGTCCCGGTTACAAATTCATCATCTGTCAATAGTAATAAGACGGTACAAAGCAGTAGCATACTTTATAAAGTACAGATCGGAGCTTTCAGAAACAAGGATCTGAAAAAGTATCTGGATAATCATCCGAACTTCAGCGGAGATACCGATAGTGATGGTACCCGAAAGTATACGCTTGGAGCCTTTACAGATTACTGGGAGGCAGATCGCTTCAAAAAGTATCTTAGGGAGATGGGTGTAAAAGATGCATGGATTGTGGCTTATAAGAATGGCGAAAGAATCCCTATCAAGGATGCATTGGAAAGTTCATTGTAATTATTATATTAATAGCTTAAAAATAAGGGAAAAGCAGTATTTTACTGCTTTTCTTTTTTACGCATCATGCAGCATGTATATCTTTTTTTCATGGTTGTTATTTTGCTTTCTTCCTGTAAATATGAAGAAGGTCCTCTGGTTAGTTTCAGATCCAGGGATAAGAGACTTATGCAGACATGGGTGCTGAAAAAACGGATTATAAATGGCAAAGAAGAACCCCGATTCTCGTTCGAAACCATTACTTTCCAAAAATTCGGGAAATTTGAAGCATATTATGCAGATAATACCGGGATAGAAAAGACGTATTACGGAGGGTGGAACTTTCTGAATAACGATGAAGATATTACATTTAATAAGACCAGAAACTATTACGATTCGAAAGGAAAGCTTCAGGAGCAGGTATTTCAGATAATCGGGTCCATACGGAAATTAACCCGAAATGAATTGAGAATTACTTATTATGACATCAATACAAACCAGATTGAGGAAGACTATATATCTGAGTAAAGCGTACAATAAACATTAAATACCTATTTTTTCCATAAAGTATCTGTAAAGTAGTTATTGCCGTCAAAGAAGCTTTTAACTATTGTGAATTTTGATTCTCTGGCAAGGCTTGTTATAAGAGAATAGTCATATTTGTTGGAGCATTCAGTATGCATAGGTTCCCATTGTTCGAAGCGGAAGGTTTTATTAAGCTTCCCGATATATACAGACTGAGCCATCCTGCTTATCAGAAAAGATTTAACTTCGCCGCTTACAGGATCATAGTTTACGTAGTGACGAAACAAATCAGTCCTGAAATTTGCTCCCAGCTCACGATTCATCCTTTCCAGCAGATTAAAATTAAATCGGGAGGTTATTCCCTGTGTATCCGAATAGGCTCGTATGATTGTTTCCGGATCCTTTTTAAGATCCAGACCGAGAAGTAAATAATCGCCTCTGCGAAGATTGTCATTGATTTTTTTTAAAAACCATTCCGAATCTCTATAATCACAATTACCGAGATTTGATCCGAGAAAGAGAACAAGCTTTTGTTCTTTTATTTCTTTTAGCTTCTGTAAAACCTGATTATAGTCACCCTGAATACATCGGATGTTTATTCCCGGGTACTTAAAGCTAAGATTAGCCTTGAGCAGCTTCAGTGCATTTGCTGAGATGTCGATGGGTATATATTCAAAGTCCAGGTTCTTCTTAAGAAAATAGCGAATAAGTATTTCTGTTTTGCTGGCGTCACCAGCACCCAGGTCAATAAGTTTAAATGGTTTGTTTTCGCAGCATATACGAACGATTTCTTCTTTGAAAGTATCCAGAATTTCACTTTCACACTTTGCAGGATAGTACTCGGGAAGATTCATAATCTGACAGAAAAGAGCATCTCCGGTAGCATCGTACAGATATCGGGAGGGTATGCGTTTGGGATTACTGCTTAATCCTTTGAGGACTTCCTGAGCAAATGATTCGATCTGATTCTGTTGTTCTTTGGTTGATAACATCATACTTACTTAATATTTTCAGCCAGCCTTATTCCTGTAAACTGCCAGCGCTTATCAGGATGAAAAAAATTGCGATATGAATGACGAATATGTTGTTGAGGTGTGGCACATGAGCCACCCTTTAGTACCATTTGATTAATCATAAACTTTCCGTTGTATTCACCCAAGGCACCTTCTTCTCTGACATATCCGGGATATGGAAGATATGCACTGTTTGTCCATTCCCAGCAATCACCAAAAAACTGAAAAGAATTATCCGGTGGTTGTGGATGAAATACGTTACTTTCTAAAAAATTGCCGCCGGATGGATTAATCTTCAGAACCGAAACTGCTGCTTCCCATTCCTGTTCTGTTGCCAGTCTTTTTCCGGCCCAGCTGGCAAAAGCAGCTGCTTCATAGAAACTAACATGCGTAACCGGAGCCAGCTTTGACAACTCTTTTAATCCTTCAGAAGTATACTCCAGCCATTGTTCACCCTTTCTGACCCAATACAAAGGCGCTTCCCAACCGGCTTTTTTAATGATTTCCCATCCCTCCATGTGCCAGTGACGATAATCTTTGTAGCCGCCATCCAATATAAACTCAAGATATTCGCCATTGTTTATCAGACGATCCATTATGCCAAATGTCTGTACAAAAAACTTATGGACAGGTAATTCATTGTCAAAGCAAAATGACTTTCCCTGATATCCTATTTCATACAGACCTTCCGGTATCTTAATAAAGTTGCCTTTTCTGTATTCACCTTTTTTCAGAAATGAGTCACTTCGTTCGGCATAAGGCGGAAAAGTCGGATTATGGCCCAGGATATATTTAATATCTGTAATCAATAGTTCCTGATGCTGCTGCTCATGCTGAATACCAAGTTCAATCAGATAAGAAAGAGTTTTGTCGTCGATGTATCCAAGAAGTTCTTCCATGCATGAATCAACATACCCCCTGTAGTCCATAATCTCTTCATAAACCGGTCTGGTTATATTGCCTCTGTCACATCGAAGAATGCGCTCACCCACACTTTCGTAATAGGAATTGAAAAGAAAATCGTATGATCTGTTGAATACGATATAGTCTTTAAGGGACTTCTTAAGAATAAAAGTTTCAAAAAACCAGGTAGTATGTCCCAGATGCCATTTGGGCGGACTCACGTCTGCAACTGGCTGTACAACAAAATCTTCTGGTACAAGATATCTGCACAAATCAACAGTGGTCTGGCGGATACTCAGATAGTTTTCGAGTAAGGTGGTTTTACTTAAAAAAGTTTTCATACATAATAAAGCAAAAGAACATGCGGACCGATAAAATGTTTTTTTACCTTTGAATTTATGAGTGTCTTGCGCGAAAATGTCAGTTTATATCTGGTACCAACACCCATTGGTAATATGGATGATATTACCATCAGGGCTATTAAAGTATTGCAGGAAGTAGATCTGATTCTGGCAGAAGATACCCGTACTTCCGGTGTCTTGCTGAAGCATCATGGTATACAGAATAAATTGCAGAGTTATCATATACACAATGAGCATAAGATCATCAGCTTCTTGCTGGAACGTATCGGAGAAGGCAAAAAGATGGCACTTATAACAGATGCAGGGACACCCGGAATCTCTGATCCGGGCTTTCTACTGGTTCGGGAATGTATTAAGAATGAAATTGAGGTCGAGTGTCTTCCGGGGGCGACTGCTTTTGTACCTGCTCTTGTCAAATCCGGTATACCGACCGATAGCTTTCTTTTTATTGGCTTTCTTCCACAGAAGAAAGGTAGACAGACTGCTTTCAGGCGGCTGGCAGAGGAAGACCGTACAATAGTATTATATGAATCTCCTTTCAGGCTGGTAAAGACGCTGGAAGAGATAGTTACCTATTTTGGAGAAGAAAGGAGAGTTTCTGTAAGCAGAGAAATAAGTAAGTTTCATGAGGAGACAAAAAACGGGACTGCGAAGGAAGTGCTTGACCACTACAAGGAAAAAGGTGTAAAGGGTGAAATTGTAGTAATCGTTGGAGGTCGTGATAAAGCTGAATAGATAAACGAACTTCGGGCAAAATAACGCATTATCCGGTAAACAACGAATGTCATATATAACTCCGATTCCATATTATAATCCAAATGCTTTTGCACTATAATCACTACTTTTAATATTTTTCATATATTTGAATATTGTGTAAACAGGTTTTGCTAATGATTAACAGGTACAAAAAGATTTTATTGATTTCGATACTCGGCCTTTTTATGGCGGGCAGCTTATCAGCCCAGAAAAAGAGAAACGGAATAGAATATTCAGGATTTTTTGATTCATACTACTATCGGGGACCACTTAATTATACTCTGGCAGGGGGACTGACTACGTTTAATGGTGATATCTGTAAGTTTATGGGATGTGCCCCATCGTACTATGCTTCACTTGGAGCAAGCTATCAGGTATGGCCAAGAACTTATTTTGGGGCAGAGCTGGGGTATGCAAACCTGAAAGGAGAGCGTGCCGATAATCTGGGATTCGCATTTGAACATCCTGTTATTCAATTTGACGCGTATGCCCGGTTCCTGCTTGTGGATAAAAAAGTAACCCGACATGGGCAGCTTAGAGATAAGCCATATAATGTACGCCCGTATATTACTGCAGGAGTAGGTTACGTGCATTCTCTGAACGGAACGTACATTGTTAATCCGGCGTTGCCGTTTATGGCAAATGATACAGCTTCATTGGGCTATGTAAAGAATGCGATTACCTTTCCTTTGGGTATTGGTTTTCAGATCTGGTTTTCGCATCGTGTAAGCATTATGCCCGAACTGATCTATCGTTTTGTTCTGACTGATCATCTGGATGGCATCTCGTTGAGAAGCGATCGTTCTTCGGTAGATGCTTATGCTACTATTGGTATGAAATTGCAGGTGACACCGACCGCTCCCCGTATACGCAAAAAGAAGCGCTCGCTTCCGCCACCTGAAGAGTATACCGGACCAAAAGGAACGGATTATCCGAAAAAACGCAGAAAAGACCCCGCTCCGAGCCGATATCAGCCTTTACCGGGAGATGATTATCCTGAAGATGGAGGTTATAATGATGACGGTCTCCAGGATGACGAGAATATAGATAATAACAATAATGGAGATGACTCAGACAATCAGGGATCTGATGACTGGGGATGGTAAGATAGAAAAAGGAAGTGGTTATAGTAAAAAAGGCAGTTTATTCGCGAACTGCCTTTTTTATTATGTCGGTGAATAGAAAAATTCAGAAAGTCGCCCGCTACGCGAAAATTATTTATTATACAGAAATCAACGGGACGGAGATGTAGAGCAGCAGCAAAACGGATTCGGCTATTTTAACAACCCAAGCTCACGTAGCCTTTCAGTGAGGTATTCACCGGCAGTTGTATCAGCAAATTTTTTTGGATGGTTTTTATCAATACAACTGTTAAGACAACTTAAATCCATGGAAGGTTTGGGATGCATAAAAAACGGAATGCTGTACCTTGATAAATGCATTTTTTCCTTTGGTGGATTTACCACCCTGTGTGTGGTAGATTTCAACCGGTTATTGGTAAGTCTGGACAACATATCGCCAACATTTACAACAATTTGTCCCGGCAGCGCTGTTACGGCTACCCAGTGACCCTGATTATTTAGTATTTCGAGACCTTCTGCGCTGGCACCCATTAAGAGCGTTATCAGATTTATATCCTCATGCTGAGCCGCTCTGACAGCATCAGCCGGTACATCAGCAGGATTTTCAATCGGATAATAGTGGATGGCCCGGAGTATACTATTACCGTTATGTACATCCTTTTCAAAATAATTTTGAGGGAGATTCAAAAACACAGCGATTGCCTGAAGCAAATCTTTTCCGGTATGCTCCAGTTTCAGATATGCTTCAAGAGTGTATTTCCTGAATTGCTCTGTTTCGTCTGGCCATATATTGGCAGGATACTGACTGGCAACAGGATCATTGTCGGTTACTTCTTGACCTATATGATAAAACTCCTTCAGATCACCGGTATTCCGACCCTTCGCGTGCTCTTTTCCTTTACCTGTATAACCTCGCTGACCTGCCAGCCCTTCTATTTCGTATTTTTTCTTTATCTCATCAGGTAGCTCAAAAAATGACTGACATTGTTTATACAGGGAAGATACAAGCTCATCATCCAGCCGGTGATTTTTAACTGCAACAAAACCGACTTCTTCAAATGCTTTGCCCAGAGTGGATATAAAGAGTTTCTTGGCTTCGGGATCCTTATAAAAGTCTGCCAGATCAACTACCGGTATGGATAATGAGCTCATAATATTTTTTGAATAGAAACTGAATTAGAATTTATAAGAAAGTCCTGCACCAAAAGCCTGTCTGATCTGCAAAGCCGGCCGGCTTCCGATTTGTTCCTCGACGCCTGTTCCGTTTGGATCACCATATACAGGAATCAGAACATCGTCATCATAAATCAGATTTATACTGAATGACATAGTAATGTATTTGTTGGCTACGATATCCAGTTTTCCGAGATAGATTACATCGATATTTTGCGGCTTGTCCAGATAATTAGAGAAAAGTGTAACATCAGAGCTGAAAATAATATTTTTGAGAATCTCTCTCCGGATACTGGCTTTCATAAACGCACCAAATTCATGACGGGATCTTCCGGACAGTACGCCGTAAGTTACAGGATCAACTCCGTCATCAAGTACAAGGGTATGCTTTACTGCCAGAGGAGAGAGAATAAGGCTGAATGCAACAGTGTCCCTTACATACTCCAAACCTATACCTTGCTGAATAAACGCCGGAGCAAGAAAATTGGAAATATAGTCGTCTCCCTGGGGATCATTGGCGTAATTAAATCCGGGAGCAACCTGAGAAAGCAATGTAGTAAAAGCCGTGATTCGAAAATCATTATACAGCTTGTAGCTGTAATTAGTGGAGAAATTCAGAACATCCAAGTTCTTTCTGAATGGAAGATCTTCGTTTTTTAGCAGTCCATAATCAAACTGAAGCAGATTTTCCCATCTGGATTTGCCACGATTGTAGTTTGCCCCGAGTGAAATGTTGGAGACCAGACTTACGCTGTTTGTTCCGCCGGCAGCCCAGTTACTCAGATTGATCTGATTGAATTGAAGTGAACCCGATCCGTATACTTTCCAGTATTTTATTTTGGGGGCGGCCATGGTATCCGGCAGCTGAGCATAGGCTGCTGATCCCATGCATACAAAACTTACGATAATAAAATCGATTAATTTACGTATAGACATTTGAGATTGATATTTTTAAATTGGGGCAATTTTACAAACTTTAATCAGAAAATCCACGCATAATTTTTTATGCAGCCATATCTTGAAATGAATGCTGTAAGGTATAGCCAGATAATTAATCAAAGCCATCACCTTTTTTTTAAGCAATACCTTGTACAGCCCGTAACTGACGTATATGAGCTGAGCAGATTATTGTATCAGTCACCTCTTGTAGTACTTGCCCATAATGGAGGGGCCGATCCTGTTTTTATCTATGCCAATCAGAGGGCTCAGGATTTGTGGGGATACTCCTGGGAAGAGTTTCTCGGGCTTCCTTCAAGACTATCTGCGGCTCCTGATCAGCAAAAGGACCGTAACCGGTTTCTGGCCGAAGTTGCAGAACATGGTTATTCATCGGAATATTCCGGTATCCGTGTTGATAAAAGCGGACGGAGCTTTAGAATAGAAAATGTAGCTTTGTGGAATTTGTCGGATGAAAAAACCGGGTTGAAAGGTCAGGCAGCATGTTTCAACTGCTGGACTTATTTATGAAGTAATCGGATTTGCTTTCAGCCATTAAAAACAAACAACGCACATGATTTTAGAATTAAGGGATGATAATCTAAATCACTTCGTTTGTGGAAAAGGAAGTGCGTTATTGACCCGGTTATTATTCTTTTTATTATAAAAACAATTGTACTATCCGGATATGTTATATTTATTTTTGCTCTATATTATTTAAATAAAACTTTATAACTTGTAAGGTTTACTTTGATCGGTTAGAAATAGTCAGGATGACTGAAAAGATTATTGGTTTTTGATTATATCAGGAAATAATCAAAAACCAGGTATGTTTTCTTTTTTATCCATATTCCAATATTCTTCCGGCTCTGACATTAACTACAGGATGAGATTACTCATACATTTCAGGTATACTCTGATAAATTTAGAGTATTGACCAATCGGGGACCATCATAATTAAAAAACTATAAAGACTTAAATGAAAAAGGATGTTGTATTGATTCTGCTAATGGCAGGATTTAGCTTTTCGGCGTGTGACGATACTGAAAACAATAAAGAAGCGGAGACGGCCAGAAAAGTGCCTGTGACAGAACTGATCGAAAAAGATGTTGTCATGCATCATGAATACGTGACCGATATTCAGGCAGTGCAGAATGTTGAAATCAGGGCAAGAGTTGATGGTTACCTTGATCACATATATGTGGACGAAGGGCAGGAGGTCCGTAAGGGGCAGTTGCTTTTTAAAATTAACGATGATGAGTACAAAGCTCAGCTTGCAAAAGCCAAGGCAATTCTGGAAACAGAGATAGCCGAGGCCAAGGCCCTTGGATTTGAAGTTGATCGTACAAAAGTTCTTGTCGAGAAAAGTGTTATATCCGAATCTGAGCTGGATGTGGCAGAGGCAAGGCTAAAAGCCGCTAAGGCAAAGATAGACGAAGCCAGATCTGTCTATACCAATGCACAGCTTAAATTATCCTATACAAGCATAAAAGCTCCTTACAATGGCGTTATCAGCCGGATTCCTCTGAAAACCGGTAGTCTCATTGCTGAGGGAACACTGCTGACAACCGTTTCCGATATTAGTTCAATGTATGCATATTTTGAGGTGTCAGAAAAGGAATATCTGGAGTATGCAAAGAGCAAAAGGAAGGATGGAAAGCTCAATCATGATTTTGTGGAACTGATTCTGGCAGATGGTTCAAAATATACCTCCAAAGGCAAAGTTCAGACCATGGAGGGTGAATTTGCTGCCGGCACTGGCTCTATGGCGTTCAGAGCTCAGTTTCCCAATCCTGAAAAAATTCTGAAGCATGGCTCTACGGGCCGGATCAGACTTACTAATACTATCAAAGACGCGCTTATTCTGCCTCAGAAAGCAGCTATTGCAATTCAGGATAAGAACTTTGTCTATGTAGTCAATGAAAAGAATGAGGTGTCCATGAAAAGTTTTGTTCCCAAATCAAGAATCTCTTATTTCTTTCTGGTAGAAGAAGGTCTTGACAAAGGTGAAACGGTGGTGTACGAAGGGCTACAAGGGATAAAAGACGGATCAATGGTAGATCCTATGCCAGTCTCCCTGGATAGTCTTTTTCAGGTATCATTTAAACCGGGTAATCCAAACAGGAAATAATTCATCAGCTTCAGAAATAAAACTCTAATTCAAATCAGGAATCGCCTACTCAACAGAAGAACACAGACATGTTCAATATATTTATACACCGACCGGTTTTATCCCTGGTAATATCGTTGATCATTACCTTTTTGGGACTGCTCTCCATGTTTGAGCTTCCGGTTACCCAATTTCCGGATATCGTACCTCCTTCAGTAACAGTTACGGCAAAATATACAGGTGCCAATGCCGAAGTATGCGCAAAAGCAGTTGCTACCCCATTGGAGCGTGCGATCAATGGAGTACCTGGTATGACCTATATGTCTTCCGTAACGAGCAACAACGGAACCACGCTTATTACCGTCTTTTTCAATGTGGGGACCGATCCGGACCTTGCCGCAGTCAACGTGCAAAACAGAGTACAGACGGTAATTGATGAGCTTCCGGAAGAGGTAATTAAAGCAGGAGTAATGACAGAGAAGGAAGTAAACAGTATGCTTCTTTACCTGAACATCCTGAGTGATGACAGCACGATGGATGAGCAGTTTGTATACAACTTTACCGATATCAATATACTTGCAGAGCTCAAAAGGATCGATGGTGTAGGCTTTGCCGAGATTATGGGAAACAGGGATTACTCTATGCGGGTATGGCTCAAGCCCCATCGTATGGCGATCTACGAAGTTTCTCCTGATGAGATTGTTGAGGCTATCCGGAATCAGAATGTGGAAGCAGCTCCGGGTCAGTCAGGATTGAGCTCGGCAAGAGATCCGCAGATGCTGCAATACGTACTGCGCTATACCGGTAAGCTTTTCGAACCTGCTCAGTATGAAAATATAGTTATCCGTGCAAACCCGGATGGATCCATGCTGAAACTAAAAGATGTGGCAGAGATTGAGTTCGGCTCTCTGGATTATTCGATGGTTTCAAAAGCAGACGGTAAGCCTTCGGCTTCCATCATGCTTAAACAGCGTCCCGGGTCCAATGCGAGCGATGTTATTGCCAATGTAAAGTCAAAAATGGCCGAGCTTCAACAAACATCATTTCCTCCCGGAATGCGTTACACCATTGCCTATGATGTGTCGCGTTTCCTGGATGCTTCCATCAGCGAAGTATTGAGAACACTTTTCGAAGCATTTCTTCTGGTATTTATCATTGTCTATATCTTTTTACAGGATTTTCGTTCTACGCTTATACCGGCGCTTGCCGTTCCGGTATCTCTTGTAGGAACATTCTTCTTCATGCAGATTTTTGGCTTCTCTATCAACCTGCTAACGCTTTTTGCCCTGGTGCTGGCCATAGGTATAGTCGTTGACAATGCCATAGTAGTGGTAGAAGCAGTTCACGTCAAGATGTCACAGAAACTGCTTCCGGCCAAGGAAGCTACGCTGGAAGCCATGAATGAAATTAGCGGAGCCATCATTGCAATTACGCTGGTTATGTCCGCTGTCTTTATTCCCGTAACACTTATGACCGGTCCGGTTGGAGTATTCTATAAGCAGTTCTCCATAACCCTGGCGATCGCAATCATTATTTCAGGAGTCAATGCACTTACGCTTACTCCTGCCTTGTGTGCGCTTATGCTTAAAAATACCCATGCGCACGGTCATGTAAAAGGAGGATTTATTAATCGTTTCTTTGCCGGATTTAACAGATGGTATGAGGCGCTTGAAGGCAAATACAAGCAGCTGGTAGACCTTATAGCAAGCCGGCAGCTTGTTACCTTACTTATGCTACTGTTCTTTTTCGTTGCTACCTGGGGTGTAAACACCTTGCTTCCTACCGGCTTCATACCAACCGAAGATCAGGGAATTATCTATGTTAATGTTACCACTCCGGTGGGGGCTACTGTAGAGCGTACCGAAGTGGTGCTGGATAAAATTCAGGCAGTGGCCGCGGGTCTTGAAGCAGTAGAGTCCGTATCTACGCTCGCCGGCTATAGTCTTATTACCGAATCAGCCGGAGCTTCTTATGGAATGGGTATGATAAACCTTACTTCATGGGATAAACGGTCGAAGTCCGTAAATGATGTAATTCTTGAAATGAAAGAAAAGACCGGACTGATATCCGATGCCAATATTGAGTTTTTCTCTCCGCCAACTGTACCCGGCTTTGGAAACTCAAGTGGTTTTGAGCTTAGGCTGCAAGACAGAAGCGGTAGCGGGTCTCTTACCTATACGGCTCAGGTTACCGATGATTTTATTAAGGCGCTTAATGAAACACCTGAGATCCAGAATTCTTACACCAATTTTGATGTGAGCTTTCCCCAATATCTTATTCATGTGGATCAGGATATGGCAGCAAAACAAGGCGTGACGGTAGCGCAAGCGATGTCTACGTTGCAGACTTTTGTAGGTAGTTACTATGCTTCCAACTTTATACGCTTCGGACAAATGTATAAGGTTATGCTACAGGCCTTGCCTGCTTTTCGTGCCAAGCCGGAAGATATCCTCAATTTGCATGTGAAAAACCAGAGAGGGGAGATGGTTGCGCTCAAAAGCTTTGCCAGACTTGAAAGGGTTTATGGTCCGGAGCAGCTTACCAGATACAATATGTTTACTTCGGCCCTGGTTACCGGAGAGCCGGCACCAGGCTATTCTTCTGGAGATGTAATTCAGGCGATTATCAGAGTTGCTCAGGAGAAACTGCCAAAAGGGTTTACATATGACTGGTCAGGTATGACCCGTGAGGAAATTCTTTCCGGAAATCAGACAATCTTCATATTCATGGTATGCCTTATTTTTGTTTATCTTCTTCTGGCGGCTCAATATGAAAGCTTTCTTTTGCCATTGCCGGTTATTCTTTCTCTGCCGACAGGTATTTTCGGAGCATTCCTGGGTTTGAAACTCGCAGGTCTCGAAAATAATATTTATGCGCAGGTCGCTCTTATTATGCTTATAGGATTGTTGGGAAAAAACGCTATCCTTATCATAGAATTTGCTATTCAGAGGAATAAGGAAGGATTATCAGTCCTTGAAGCTGCAAAGGAAGGCGCAGTTTCGCGTTTACGTCCTATCCTTATGACATCATTCGCATTTATTGCCGGATTGATTCCTTTATGTCTTGCCTCCGGAGCCGGTGCTATCGGAAACCAGTCAATCGGTATTTCTGCTGTAGGCGGAATGATTGCCGGAACGATCTTCGGAGTTATCCTGATCCCGGGACTGTTTGTACTACTGGCTTCAGCGGGTGAAAAAAGAAAAAATCGCAGGAAGGTCTATGAAGAGGTTGTATAATTTTTAATTTCTAATTGATAAAATAGTAGCTTAATGTTTAACAGCAAACGGTTTTTGTTTGTGACCTGCCTGATGGCAGTATGTCTCTCCGGATGTAAAATTGGCGAAAGAGTAACTCTTTCATCCCGGATTGCGGTCCCTGATACATTTGGACGGGAGCAGGGTTCAGCCTCTGCTGCAGATGTAAAATGGAATGACTTTTTTAAGGATCCTGTTTTACGGTCCCTTATTGAAACTGCCATCCAGAATAATCCGGATATGGCAATAGCCCTGCAACGGGTAAAGATGGCGGAAGCCAGCCGCTTTTATTACAAGAGAGCGTTGCTTCCAAATCTGGATCTGGAACTGGCTGGCGGACTCAGGCGCTTTGGTGATTATACGATTGACGGGGTGGGAAACTACGATACCAATTTTTCTGAATACGTTGATGGAGACAGAATCATTCCCAATCCTGTTCCGGATTATTTTGCGGGCCTGAGAACTTCCTGGGAAATTGACCTTTGGGGGAAGCTTCGGAAAAGAAAAAGAGCTGCTGCCGCGAGATTACTTGCAAGCGAAAGTGGTATGCATTTCGTAAAGACAGCACTGATTGCTGAAGTAGCGACCTTATATTATGAATTGCTGGCATATGATAATGAACTGAGAATTATACAGGAAAATATCAGATTGCAGGAAAATGCCGTAGAGGTGGTTGCACTCCAGAAAGAAGCAGGACGAGCTACAGAGCTTGCTGTAAAGCAGTTTGCTGCCCAGCTGCTGAATACACGAAGTCTTGGAATAATGGTCCGGCAACAGATTATTCATACAGAGAATCTGCTGAACCGCATGATGGGCAGACTGCCTCAACAAATTGAAAGGGGAGCTCCTATTAATGAACAGATACTACCGGATCAGATTACTACCGGTATACCATCGGAGTTATTGGTGAACCGCCTTGACATCCGTCAGGCAGAGTTTAGTCTGCTGGCTGCCAGGGAGGATATTGCTTCTGCCAGAGCGGCTTTTTATCCATCGCTGACGATTTCTGCCAATGCCGGACTTAATGCATTCAGAGCCGGAGTATTATTTGATATTCCTGCTTCCGTTGCGTACAACGTGGTAGGTGGGCTGACTACTCCGTTGCTTAACCGCTATGAGCTGCGAACTGCCTATAAACAGCGGATTGCCGAAGGAAATACAGAGCTTGCCCAGTATGAAAAAACCGTACTTACAGCTTTTGAGGAGGTGTATACCAGTATGTCTGCTATAGATAATTATGCGCAATCCTATGATTATAAAAAAGAAGAGGTTGATGAGCTGTCTGGCGCTATTGCTATTTCCAACGATTTATTTACAGCCGGCTATGCGTCCTATCTTGAAGTTATAATGGCCCAGCGTAATGTTTTGCAGGCCAATATTGAGCTGACCAATACCCGAAAGGACCAGTTTGTGGCAGTAATCAATCTGTACAGAGCACTGGGTGGCGGCTGGAAGTAATTAAGGCCAGAAAAGAAATAAAAACAAAAGGCTGCCTGACAGGCAGCCTTTTGTTTTTATGTGAGCAATCTGAAACATCCAATATTCTGGAAAAAAGTTGTATCTCAATAGTAGCGTTTGTGTGGTTTTCTCGATCTCCCATACAACATTACGACTGATCGCAATAAGATAAGCACTATTAGTGGCAATGTCGCTGTGTGTATAAGCTGTATACCAGCCATTCGGACTAGTATCGTGGCAAAACAACCAATTATAGTGATCATCAGATAATAACGGCATAAGGACGAATAGCGAATCTTTTTAAGTACCAAAGCAAACAGGACATGAGTAGGTAATGCCCAGAGAAGATTGTAATTCCATACAGTAGCCGTATGATCTGTGCCAAACCAGAGAAAGGTAAGAAGACATCCGGTAAGACCGACAATCAGAAACAGGATTCTGTCCAGCCATGACCAGTAATGATCATTCCTGAGCCCAAATAGAGTACATACAACTCCTATCCCCAATAAAATCAGGGTCAAACTCAGCGGGTCAGTAATTGAGATGCTTGCAGCATCAGATACAGCGGTACTCGTAAACAGGAAAGAGCTCTCCTTTACGAGCGGCTTAAGTGTATCACCATGACGAATGCCCGATACAGCAATCAGATCTTTTAATTTGTCCGGGAGATAGGCATATTCCACATATCGGGCTTTGCGGTCAGTAGGACTTCCCAAGCCAAGATCAATTCCAAAGTCGGACCAGGGCATGCCGGTAAGATAAGGATCCGTAAGCTGCCGAAAGGAACTGTCTGAGATCTCCTGAGCTGTCGAAGGATATATCAGCCTTGTTTGCAGTACATCCTCAAGTATATCCAGCTCCCGGGTGGAGCAGTTGTCAAAGAAGAAATCATATAGATAAAAGCGGTTTTCTTCTTTATAATTTTCTTTCAGATACTCAAATACGGCATTGCGGTCTTTTGTCGACAGATTCAGTACCTGCTCGTATACAGACCGGTTTTCGTATACATAATCCTCAAGAAAATCCTCAAAATGAGCTACGGAAAGAAAATATTTTAATTTGCCCCGGACAAATTTGGAATAAAACTCAGGATCACTGAAATCAAATGTCCCATAATTGAAAACCAGGTCCATTTCGTTTTGCGGATCATATACACGGACTGCTGAATGACCGAATGTGGAGTAGAGCTCATCGCCGGAACCACAGGTAATAAAGCTGATCTTACTGCTGTCCGACAATGTAGGATTACCGGAATACGTAATTAAGGGGAAAAGCAGTATCGCCGATGCTGCGAGAAAAGTAATGTAATGCCTGATTTTCATTTTCGAAGGTTATTGAAAATTTAGTATTGATAGTGAGTCAGACTGATTAAAAACGCTTGTTAAGTACAGGTAATTCATCGACTCAGAACGTTTTTTGCAAAAAAGCCGCCGCAATTTACTATTTCCCCGATTTTTATCAGAATAGCATCTATCTTTCTTGTAAATTTGAGAATTCGCAACAATACGATCACATACTAACCGATGCTTGCAAAATTAGAAGAATTGAAAAAGTCTCTGGAAGGAGATTTGTTTACCGATGAGATGTACCGGCGGTTATATGCTACTGATGCTTCCGATTTCAGGGAGGTGCCACTGGCAGTAGCCAGACCCAGATCAGCTGAGGATATTAAGAAACTGGTACAGTTTGCCCGTTCGCATAAAACATCACTGATTCCCCGCACTGCGGGAACATCTCTTGGTGGGCAGGTTGTCGGCAAGGGCATCATAGTCGATGTATCCAAATACATGACATCCATTCTGGAAGTAAATAAGGAGGAAAAATGGGTACGTCTGCAACCGGGCGTGGTACTGGACGAGCTGAATATGCATCTTAAGCCCTTCGGGCTCTTCTTTGGACCGGAGACAAGTACCTCCACACGTTGTATGCTCGGCGGTATGGTGGGTAATAACTCCTGCGGAGCGCATTCTATTTTGTATGGCACCACCAGAGATCATGTACTGGAGCTGAAAACCATAATGGCAGATGGCAGTGAAGTTATATTTAAGGAAGTTGATGCGACAACGTTTGAAGAAAAAAAACAGCTTCAGACGCTGGAAGGAGAAGTCTATCGTTTTATAGATCAGACGTTATCAAATCCGGAAATACAGAAGGAAATACGCGATCAGTTTCCCAAACCGGAAATACGGCGCAGAAATACCGGCTATGCCATCGATGAATTGCTTGAGACCAGCAAATACACAGCCGGAAAACCCATGTTTAATTTTTGTAAGCTGCTGGCTGGTTCTGAGGGTACGCTGGCATTTACTACTGAAATAAAATTAAATCTGGTAGATCTGCCTCCTGTTATTGAGGGAGTCGTGGCGATTCATCTGAATACAGTTGAACAAGCCTGTCAGGCAACAGTTGAAGCGCTTAAGTTTAAGCCAGGAGCTATTGAATTGCTGGATGATAAAATCCTGGAATGCACCAAGACTAATATTGAACAAAAAAAGAATCGTTTTTTCATACAGGGAGATCCCGGAGCTGTAATCGTAGTAGAATTTGCCCGGGACAGCCGGGAGGAAATCGAACAGATCGCGGCGTCATTGGAAGCCCACTTGCGGAGCATGAATCTTGGCTTTCATTTTCCGGTGATTTATGGCGCAGATGTAAAAAAAATCTGGGCACTTCGCAAAGCCGGTCTTGGATTGCTGGCCAATGTGCCGGGAGACCCGGATACAAAAGCTGTAGCCTGTATCGAAGATACTGCAGTCAGTGTCTACGATCAGTTGGAGTATACCAAAGGGTTTAAGGCGATTTTGAAAAAATACGACAAAGACGCAGTTTTTTATGCGCATATTGGCGATGGAGAAATGCACCTGCGTCCTTTGCTCAATCTCAAAGATCCGGCAGACAGAGAGCTGTATTATAAAATTACCAGTGATGTAGCGGATCTTATCAAGCAGTTTAGAGGATCGCTCAGCGGTGAACATGGAGATGGACGGGTACGTGGTATGTTCCTCTCCAAGATGGTGGGAGAAAAAAACTATAAGATACTCTGCGATCTCAAGAATGCCTGGGATCCTGAAAATATCTTTAACCCCAACAAAATCGTTCATGCGCCAAAAATGAATGAAAGCCTGCGTTACGAGTCAGGGCAAAAAACCAGAAGTTTCGATACAGTATTTGATTTCGCGGAGACCGGTGGGATCTTGCGTATGGCTGAAAAATGCAACGGTTCCGGAGATTGTCGCAAGTCATACAAGATCGGCGGAACAATGTGTCCGAGCTATATGGCTACCCGTAACGAAAAGGATACTACCCGCGCCAGAGCCAATATCCTGAGAGAGTTTCTGACCCGTTCAGAAAAAACGAATGCATTTAATCATAAAGAGATTTATGATGTGATGGATCTTTGCCTGTCTTGCAAAGGCTGTAAATCAGAATGTCCGAGCAATGTGGATGTAGCTACGCTCAAAGCAGAGTTTTTGCAGAATTACTATGATGCCAACGGAGTACCTTTCCGTTCATGGATGATCGCTAATATTTCCAGGATCAATGCCCTTAATACCTACTGGCCATGGCTGGCCAATTTTGTTCAGAACAATGCATTGACCGGCTCTGTTCTCAAAAGGATATTGGGCATGTCTACCAAGAGACCTTTGCCTGCGCTCTCTCCGGTGACTCTGCGTCGTTGGGCAAAGAAAAATCTGAAATCCCTGCAGCCTGCCAGTCCGATATCCAAGGTATATCTTTTCTGTGATGAGTATACCAATTACAATGAAACCTATCTGGGTATTACCGCAATAAAACTGCTTACCGGACTTGGTTACCAGGTAGAGCTTCCCCTGCATTTGGAAAGTGGCCGTACCTATCTGTCCAAAGGGCTGGTGCGCCAGGCCAAAAAAATCGCAGAGAAAAATGTTGCTGCGCTCAAAGATATTATTACTCCCGGCACTCCGTTGCTGGGTATCGAACCTTCGGCGATATTGTCCTTCAGGGATGAATATCCGTCACTGGTTTCTGACAAGGAAGCTGCCCGTAAGATTGCTTCCTGTGCTTTTATGGTCGATGAGTTTTTATCATCAGAATTTGAAAAAGGCAGAATCTCTGCTGATCGCTTCACCGATGTGCCGAAGACTGTTAAACTACACGGGCACTGCCATCAGAAGGCGCTTTCTTCCGTAGCGTTTAGCCAGAAAATGCTGTCCATACCTGCTAACTATAAGGTAGAAGTGATTCCGAGCGGTTGCTGCGGAATGGCCGGATCCTTTGGTTATGAAAAAGAGCATTACGATGTATCCATGCAGGTTGGAGAGCTGGTGTTATTTCCGGCTGTGCGCAGCGCTTCTGAAGAGACGCTGATTGCGGCTCCCGGTACCAGCTGCCGTCATCAGATTCATGATGGTACAGGCAAGACAGCCCGTCATACAATTGAAATATTGTATGAGGCCATGATCCGATAGAATAGAGAAGAATAGGTTCTTTATAAATACAATCTGTTTTCAGGCATGCATTTTCTGGTTGAGGATAGTGCATGCCTGATTTTTTAGTATTGATTAATGTTAAAATTGCAAATAGTTTTACTCTTTTAAATTGATAATCTCCGCTATGCTATGGGGGAAAAGATAAAAATCAACCGGATCAAGGCTGTTTTGGCGAAAAAGGATATTTCTACCCGAATATGCAATAACGAAAGTCAGCCGACATTGAAGCTACTCAGAGAGATTGCCTTGGCGCTGGAAGTGGATATAAGGTCTCTACCAGAAAGAAAGAATTTTAGTAATCTGATATTTAGTAATTAGCCACTAGCGCTAACCCTTTCTAAATCTAAGGCCAACCGCCGCCAGTTCTTTTTCAAGTACCGGTATTGAAGCAGGACCAATGCCATGCAGGGCAAGCACTTCCTTTTTGGACCATGTGGCAAGTTGTTGCAGGTTCAGAATATTTTCATGTTCCAGAGCTTGTCTTGCCGGAACGCTGAGTTTGGAAAGGAAGCCGGAGTCCGGAGCTCGTTCGCGTTCACAGTCCGGGCAAGAGGGGCAGTCCGAAGATTTGTAGTACCGGTGCCCTTTTTCACATACACGTAGCGTTTTTTGAGTGCTCATCATTGGATTATTTTAATCGTTCGAGTATTCCCTTTCGTTTGATAAGATTCTTATAATCCCACTGAATTTCCCGTGCTTTCTTAAGCCAGCGATGCAGATCCTCCCTGTTGATCTGATCAGGGGAAATATAGCGAGCTTCGGCAGCTTTAAATTTGCCTTCTTTTTGCAAATCTTCTTCTTCGAAAGACTGGCCGCTCCAGAAAAGCAAGCGTATGCAGCCTTTTAGTTTGCTGTATCCGACTATAGGGTTTCCTTCCAGAAACCATACAGGATGGGCATGCCATATTTTGTGTTCTGCATCGGGCAGGCAATTGCTGATCTCATATGCCAATATATCACATATGTCTTTTTCTACGCCTGATCGCAAATCATTGTAGTCCTGGATAGCAGAGTTCATGGCTGTAGCTTTTTTTAAGTGTTTCTGATCTCATTCAGTTATATGAGCTGTATAATGATCTGATATGCGAAGTTAAAATGAAAACGTAATTTGAAGGGATGTAAATAGGACAATTTGCAGGGTAAAACAGGACAATTCCCTCGTTACAAAAACAAAAACCCCGGATATCCGGGGTTTTTGACAGATTACTTATTAGGCTGCGGAGTGGTGCGCAGATAGGGTTTTATTTCTTTGTGACCCTTCGGGAACTTGGCAGGAATATCTTCATTCTTTATTGCCGGAGCGATTACTACATCCTCACCGTCTTTCCAGTTGGCCGGAGTTGCCACTGAGTATTTGGCAGTCAGCTGCAGAGAGTCGATAACCCTTAGTATTTCATCAAAATTTCTTCCGGTAGAAGCCGGATAAGTAAGCGTAAGCTTAACCTTTTTATCTGGTCCTATGATAAAAACCGAACGTACAGTAAAAGTTTCATTGGCATTTGGGTGGATCATATCATAGAGAGTAGCCACTTTACGGTCAGAATCCGCGATAATCGGGTAGTCCACATTGCAGCTTTGTGTTTCATTGATATCTTTTATCCACCCTTTATGAGAATCAAGAGGGTCTACACTTACCGCGATTACTTTTGTATCACGTTTGATAAATTCATTTTTATAGCGGGAAACCATGCCCAGCTCTGTAGTACACACAGGTGTAAAGTCAGCAGGGTGCGAAAATAATACACACCATTTATCTCCAATCCATTCGTGAAAACTGATCGTGCCTTCTGTGGTTTCTGCGGTAAAATCGGGAGCCACATCTCCGAGTCTTAGTGTTGCCATAATTTTGTAATTATAGTGTTGAAGATTATAGATAGAATTCAAGGTACTCCTAAACAAAATCCGTTCCGTTCTTGTTTGGGAAATACATTTACAATATATGGAATCAGATTTGAATTTTTCATTTAACTAAACGGAATAGTTATGATTCAGAAAAAAGCGGACGCTGTCTGGAAAGGAAATCTCAAGGAAGGCGAAGGAAAATTTTCGCTCGAGAGCGGAATTGTCAAAGAAGCTTCGTATAGTTTTGCTACCCGTTTCGGGGAGAGTAAGGGTTCTAACCCGGAAGAACTGATTGCTGCCGCTCATGCATCCTGCTTTTCTATGGCTCTCGCCAATGCGCTAAGCTCAGATGGGTTTAAGGTTAAAAAAATACATACCAGCGATAAGGTTCTTCTTGAGAAATCAAGCGATGGATTTACTATAACCCGGATCGAGGTCAATGTAGATGCTGATGTGGAGCGGATGGATCCGGCCATCTTTCAGAAACATGTAGATGAAGTCAAAAAGAACTGTCCGGTAGCTAAAGCCCTCAAAGGAGTTGATTTTAAAGTAAAGGCACAGCTAAGACAAGAGGCGTAGTGAGCTAACAGATTTTGCAATTTGGGTTTTAAAAAGAGCTGTCCCGCCGGGCGGCTTTTTTTGTTTGGCCGATCAGCACAGCTATCAGTTACCGGAGTGAACTTTGCTGTTGCTCATATATGTTTTTTTAGTAAGACAAGGTATTTAGATAAGAAAGGAAGAGGAGATGGCAATAAAAGAGGAAGATATTATCAGGTTGATTGATATCCGGGATTCTATCCGGGAAATCGTAGGATATACAGAATTCTCCAGTCAGACCGAATTTTCCAGGCAGGAACAGGTGCAGGAAGCAGTTTTCGCGCAACTGGCGCAAATAGGCGGGGCAGCGGCCTTACTTACCGATGAGTTTAAGGACAACCATGGAGATTTTGACTGGGATGTGCTCAAAGGACTGCAATATGCCGGTATGGATCATTATCTGGAACTGGACAGGAATCCAATCTGGCATTTTGTGTACGAAGATTTGCCACGATTTGGCGACCAGCTGGCTGATTTGATTATGGTATATGAGGATGATGAAGATATCAAAGGCTACAGTCTCAATGCAGAAGATGAGAGAGACCTTCGGGAGCGATACAAACGAAGGGTTGCTGCTGTAGACAGGAGAGACGAATACAATATTCGTACACATGATGACACCAAAAGCAGGTAAAAGCAGGCGGCGGGCTGAAAAAAACTTCCGGAGAGGAAGATCAGGAAAGCAATGGTCGGATTATACCGAAAATTAAAGGTTTTTCCGCATTGGCTTCAATAATCCTGTCTATTTGTGTATATTTAGCCCTTAAAAACATAATTAGTACTTTACACCTATGATTGAAAGCGTAAATAAATCATCACTAAAAGGAGTTATTAGTGGCGACAGGGTTCAGGAAATCTTTGAGGCTGCTAAGAAACATCAATTTGCCCTGCCAGCTGTAAATGTTATAGGAACCAACTCTATCAATGCGGTTCTTGAGTGTGCGAAATCCGTTAATTCACCTGTGATTATTCAGCTTTCAAATGGTGGATCAGTATTTTATGCGGGAAAAACTGTTTCTAACGAAAATCAGCGTGCGGCTATAGCAGGAGCTGTTTCTGCTGCATATCATGTGCATCAGATGGCAGAGTTTTACGGAGTACCGGTAATTCTTCATACAGACCATGCTGCCAAAAATCTGCTTCCGTGGATTGATGGTCTTCTTACTGCGGGAGAGGCCTACTACAAAGTAAATGGTAAATCTTTGTTCTCTTCGCATATGCTTGATCTTTCTGAAGAGCCTATCGAAGAAAACCTTGAAATCAGCAAAGAGTACTTTGAGCGTATGAACAAAATGGGTATGACCATTGAGATCGAGCTTGGAGTAACTGGTGGTGAGGAAGATGGTGTAGATAATTCTGACGTAGATAAGTCAAGACTATATACTCAGCCCGAAGAAGTTGCTTATGCTTATGAGATTCTCAGCAAGGTAAGCAATCGTTTTACTATTGCAGCAGCATTTGGAAACGTACATGGTGTATACAATCCTGGTAGTGTAAAACTAGAGCCGAAGATCCTTAAAAATTCTCAGGATTACGTAAGAGAGCGTTTTGGCCTATCGGCAGAGAAACCATTGGACTTTGTATTCCATGGTGGTTCTGGTTCCAGCAGAGAGGAAATCCGTGAGGCGATCAGCTACGGAGCGATCAAGATGAACATTGATACTGATATGCAATGGTCTTTCTGGGAAGGCGTATTGAAAAACTATAAAGCAAAAGAAGCGTATCTGCAAGGACAAATCGGAAACCCTGATGGTCCGGACAGCCCTAACAAAAAGCATTACGATCCCAGAGTGTGGTTGAGAAAAGGAGAAGAAAGCATGGTTAGCAGGCTAAAAGGTGCATTTGAAGATCTTAACTGCATCGATGCTTGCTCTAAACTATAATTATGACTTCTGTTTATATGAAGAAAGCCCCGAAAGGGGCTTTTTTTATGCCCGATAGTTAGGTGTCAGAAATATGAATTTAGAATATGCCCCTGGAAGTAGACAGATTGCCGAATGCTACGTGCCGAAAAGTCAATGCATAGAACATATTAATCCCGCAAAAGTACATTATGCAGTTTATAAGAAAGGCGTATTAATATGCTATATTGTTAAATGATTGATGACATTTTCCTCATAGCAAATACATAAAGAGAATAAGCTTCACTGGTTGCAGGATGCGATCCCTTTGCCTCCGAGAACTCAGGCAACTATGTGGCTGAGACTCTCAAATCCCCGGGTTTCGATAAACTCAGTTCCCCTTGACAGTCGCATTGCGATCGTTGAGCTTTAGGCTTTCAAACTCCACCCAGTGATTGATTGAAATAATCTAAAAATTTACGGATAGTTAATCTTGGGTCTAATCCTGTAAAATAAAGCGATAGGAGAGTGCGTTTACTATGCAGGGGAATAAAAAGACAGCCGCACGGGCTAAAGCCAGATATGGCCTTCCGTTCGGCTGTCTATTTTTAGACAGTGTCTTTTTTAGCCTTTTTTCAACATGGAAAGCAGGCCGGACAGTTGATTTTTTAGTTCTTTACGATCAATGATAAAATCCAGGAAACCATGTTCCAGCAGGAATTCTGCACTTTGGAAACCCTTAGGAAGATCTTTTCCGATCGTTTCACGGATTACTCTTGGTCCTGCAAAGCCGATGAGAGCACCCGGTTCAGCAATATTAAAGTCGCCAAGCATGGCAAATGAAGCAGTAACACCACCCGTAGTAGGATCTGTCATCAGGGATATATAGGGAAGCCCCTCTTTATCCAGCAGCGCCAGTTTGGCAGAGGTTTTGGCCATCTGCATCAGTGAGAAACCAGCTTCCATCATACGGGCACCGCCCGATTTGGAAATCATCAGAAAAGGCACTTTCAACTCGCGGGCTTTGTCAATACCGCGTGCTATTTTTTCGCCCACTACTGATCCCATGGAACCTCCGATAAATTTGAAGTCCATGCAGGATATCACAATCGTTGATCCGTTCATCTCACCGTAAGCGGTACGGACCGCATCATTAAGACCGGTTTTTTTGCGGCTGGCTTTTACACGATCCGGATATGGCTGAGAGTCCTCAAATTCGAGAGGATTGCCGGAAATCATATCCTTATCCAGTTCGGTAAACTGGTTGTCGTCAAACAGTATCTCAAAATACTCAGCCGACCCGATGCGGGTATGATAATTACATTGGGTACAGGTGTACGCGTTTTCCACCAGTTCGCTTGTCAGGAAGACGGCTTTACATTCCTGGCACTGATGCCATAGTCCGTCTGGAACTTCCTTTTTCAGCTCGGTCGGTGTGATTATACCTTTTTCTTTACGTTGAAACCAAGTCATGCCTTGTATTTAAAATAATGCGTTTAGATCGATCTTTTTTGAAAACTGTATGTATTTATGCCAGGGTGATTTCTTCAGTAAGATATACGTCCTGTACATTGTGAAGCAATTTTACTCCTTCGGAAAAGGGGCGCTGAAACGCTTTTCTGCCAAGGATAAGCCCCATACCTCCGGCTCTTTTATTGATTACAGCGGTTTTTACTGCATCGGTCAGATCCGATTCGCCTGATTCGCCACCAGAGTTGATCAGGCCTATCTTTCCCATGTAGCAGTTTGCTACCATATAGCGGGTCAGATCGATCGGGTGATTGGATGACAGTTTTGAATACATCCGGTCATCATATTTGCCAAAATTGAGCGCTTTAAATGCTCCGTTGTTTTCGGGCAGTTTCTGTTTTACCAGATCTGCACGCAGTGTGACTCCGAGGTGTGTTGCCTGGCTGCTCAGGTCTGTGGCATTATGATAGTTTACCCCATCTTTTTTAAATGCATCATTGCGGGTATAGCACCATAGTATAGTGGCCATACCAAGCTCGTGAGCCAGTTCAAATGCTTCGCTTACTTCCTGTATCTGACGGTTTGATTCTTTTGCTCCGAAATATATGGTAGCGCCAACAGCTACTGCTCCCATATTCCACGCATCTTTTACCGACCCGAACATGATTTGATCATATTTGTTGGGATAGGTCAGCAGTTCGTTATGATTAATCTTTACTATAAACGGGATCTTGTGGGCATATTTTCTGGAATGAAGGGCCAGGGTTCCAAAACTGCTGGCAATAGCGCTGCTTCCTCCTTCAATGCCCAGACGTATAATATTCTCCGGATCGAAATAAATCGGATTAGGTGCAAAGCTGGCACCTGCTGTATGCTCTATATCCTGGTCTACCGGAAGTATGGAGACATAGCCTGTATTGGCAAGTCTTCCGTGACCAAATAAAGTGCTCAGATTTCTCAGTACCCTGTTGTTTCTGTCCGAAAGCGCAAAGCTCTCATCGACGTAACCGGGAGCCGGCTGGCGTATATCGGTTTTCGGAATAGTACTACATTCGTGTTTAAGCAGATACTCCGCATCGTTGCCTAAAAGTTCGAAAATATGATTGTATGACATATTTTTTACTTTATAAAACAGTACTGAAAACCTCTTTCAGCAGCGAAAACTAAATCAAAGATATTTAAAAAAACAAAACCTGCAAATACCCCTAATGTTTAGCCGGGTCATCTACAGTGGTATTGAGAATTGACTGTATAGCTTTGAGACGATTTTCGGAAAGGACTAATGATCTCTCATGATCGTCCTTGGCTAAGGATGAGGTTTTTAATAGCGAAACGTTGACTCCGTAATATACAAATCCGCACAAAATCTTCGTAATGGAAGTTTTTCGTGCGGATTCATAAATATCATTCCGGGCTATTTTATTTCGACATAATCCACGTATTCCCCTTCGTTGTCGGGAATTTTCGGATCATTTTTTTTAGGTGGTACATAGTCAACATTGATACTGCCTTCACGTTGCCCGGATCTTCTGTCCGACTGCTGGTGATAGCGGGCTTCAAACTGACCTCCATTCTTTTTTACAAAATCATTCACCGCTTTCTTCAGAAAATACTGAATAACGGGCTTAAAAAGCCATTTCAAAAGCAGATAAATGCAAAAGCAGAACAGTATAAGTTTTAAAAGACCTCCCATTATAACTAATAAGCTATTTGCTCAGATATAAGTTCCTTTCAGAGTATACTTTTATGAAGAAATCATCTTTCAGATCATCGATAAAGTAAATCGCCTCACCAGTAGATTTCATTTCAGGACCAAGTTCCTTTTTGATATCCGCGAACTTATGGAACGAGAATACAGGGATCTTTATTGCGTAACCTTTTTTATGGGGCTTGAAATCAAAGTCACTGACCTTTTTGTCACCAAGCATCACCTTGGTAGCGTAGTTTACATAAGGCTCTTTATATGCCTTGCAGATAAACGGTACAGTACGGGATGCTCTCGGGTTTGCTTCGATGATATATACTTTTTCGTCTTTGATAGCAAACTGAATATTGATCAGACCTACCGTATTGAGTGCTATAGCGATCTTCCGGGTATATTCTTCGATCTGGCGCATTACATTTTCACTCAGATCAAAAGGTGGCAGCACCGCATAGGAATCGCCTGAGTGGATACCGGCAGGCTCGATGTGTTCCATGATACCGATGATATAGGCATTTTCTCCATCGCAGATTGCATCAGCTTCCGCCTCAATCGCATTTTCAAGAAAATGATCCAGCAATACCCGGTTGTCAGGATGCTCTTTCAACAGGTCTACTACGTGCTGTTCCAGCTCTTCTTCGTTGATTACGATCTTCATGCTCTGACCACCGAGTACATAAGAAGGTCTTACCAGCAGCGGATAGTCGAGCTCCTTGGAGAGCTCGATTGCTTCTTCGGCAGAGGTGATTACACCGAATCTTGGATATGGAATATTGTTTTCCTTGAGCAGGGTAGAGAAACTCCCGCGGTCTTCGGCAAGGTCAAGTGCCTTAAAAGAAGTCCCCATGATCTTGATACCATATTTCTCCAGCTTTTCGGCAAGCTTAAGTGCCGTCTGTCCGCCGAGCTGTACGATCACACCTTCCGGTTTCTCGTGCAGTATGATATCGTAGATATGCTCCCAGAATACAGGCTCGAAGTACAGCTTGTCAGCGATGTCAAAGTCTGTCGATACTGTCTCAGGGTTGCAGTTGATCATGATCGTTTCATAGCCGCACTCTTTGGCGGCCAGCACGCCGTGTACACAGGAATAATCAAACTCTATACCCTGACCGATACGGTTGGGACCTGAGCCGAGTACTACTACTTTTTTACGATCAGAAGAGACCGATTCGTTTTCGCCCTCGAACGTAGAATAGTAATACGGGGTTTTGGCTTCAAATTCAGCGGCACAGGTATCAACCAGCTTGTATACACGGTGTATGCCCATTTCGCGGCGCTTGTTAAATACTTCACTTTCCAGGCAGCGAAGCAGGTGAGCGATCTGACGGTCAGCATAACCCTTTTGCTTGGCTGTGCGCATCAGGCTCTCAGGAATGGTATCAAGTGTATGTTTCTGGATTTCTTTGTCAAACAGGTGAAGCTCTTCGATCTGATGCAGAAACCAGGGGTCAATCTGAGTAATCTTGCGGATTGTCTTGAAAGGAATACCCATAGTAAAGGCATCCTTGATATGAAACAGACGGTTCCAGCTTGGCTTCTCAAGACTTTCCAGAATCTGGTCCTGTCTTTGCAGCTCCTTGCCATCAGCGCCAAGGCCGTTGCGTTTGATCTCCAGCGACTGACAGGCTTTTTGCAGGGCTTCCTGAAAATTGCGGCCTATACCCATTACCTCGCCCACAGATTTCATAGACAGACCCAGTTCGCGGTTAGTTCCTTTAAACTTGTCAAAGTTCCAGCGCGGGATCTTTACGATCACATAATCCAGAGCGGGCTCAAAGCAGGCACTGGTAGTACCGGTGATCGCGTTTTTGAGTTCATCGAGGTTGTATCCGATAGCAAGCTTGGCGGCGATCTTGGCGATAGGATATCCTGTCGCTTTGGATGCCAGTGCCGATGAGCGTGATACCCTCGGGTTGATTTCTATACCTACAATAGTGTCATCTTCCGGATTTACCGCAAACTGTACGTTGCATCCACCGGCAAACTGTCCGATACCGTTCATCATCTTGATAGCGAGATTTCGCATCTTCTGGTATATGGTGTCGGGCAGTGTCATGGCAGGCGCAACAGTGATTGAGTCGCCGGTATGAACCCCCATAGGGTCAAAGTTTTCGATAGAGCAGATGATGATCACATTACCTTTATTGTCTCTGAGCAGCTCAAGCTCATATTCTTTCCAGCCCAGAATGCTCTGTTCGATCAGTACTTCGTGAATAGGAGAAGCCTCCAGACCGGCAGAAAGCGCTTTTTCAAATGTAGAAGGATCATTGACAAATCCTCCTCCGGAGCCTCCCAGTGTATAGGAAGGGCGAATTACCAGGGGGAAACCGATTTTCTGTGCTATTTCCTTTCCTTTCAGAAAAGAAGTAGCAGTTTCGCCTTTACACACAGTAACATCCAGCTCGAGCATCAGCTTACGGAACTTCTCACGGTCTTCGGTGGTTTCGATCGCGTCGATATCTACACCAATGATACGCACGCCATATTTCTCCCATATTCCTGCTTTGTCACATTCTATGGCCAGATTTAGCGCCGTCTGGCCGCCCATGGTTGGGAGTACTGCATCGATCTTGTGTTTTTCGAGGATTTCGATGATCGATTTTTTCTCTAAAGGCTTCAGATATACATTATCTGCGGTCACCTCATCCGTCATGATCGTAGCCGGGTTAGAGTTGATAAGTGTGACTTCGATTCCTTCCTCTCTCAAAGACCTTGAAGCCTGAGAACCTGAATAGTCAAACTCGCAGGCCTGGCCAATTACGATCGGACCGCTACCGATAATTAATACTGATTTAATACTTTGATCTTTTGGCATGGTAAGATGTTGTGTATTAGGCTTAATTCCTTTTTTAAATGGTATTTTAAAACGAATGTTGAGTTCAAAATTCTGCGAAGTTAAGCACAAAACGGGGTAATCAAAAAGATTGAACCGGAAAATGAACCAAATTTTGCATGCCTGCAACGTAGGTTTCTGCTCCGGATAACCCGGCTTGCTGCTCAGGAATTGTTTGTATCGATTTCCTTCATTTCGATCTGGACAGTATTGGATGCCGGAGTCACTTTATGGCCCATTACCTGGGCATAGGCTTGCGTAAACTCTACACCGAGCAGCATAATCATGGCAGAGTAGTTGACCCATATCAGGATCAGTACAATCGATCCGGCTGCACCGTATGTAGTATTGAAGTTGCTGGTGCTCAGATAAATTCCGATCAGGTACTTGCCCACTGTAAATAGCAGGGTAGTAACCAGTGCACCTACAGCTACATCTTTCCAGGGTACGCGCACATCTGGCAGTACCTTGAATATGAAGGCAAAAGCGATGGCCAGAATCAGGAATGACACAATGGCTGACATCAGCGGAACAATAGTACTCAGGGCTCCGGGCAGAATCAGCACCAGCATATCACGGAATACTGTCATAAACAGGTCTATGAAAATAGACAGAAGCATGAGCATACCCAGAAACAATACCATAAGAAAGGATAGTACCCGGTTTTTGATCAGCTTGAGTATGCCTTTTTTTGGCTTGGGGCGTACGCCCCATATAGTATTGAGCGAAGACTGTATAATGGTAAATACTGAGCTGGCACTAAAGGCAAGTATGGACAGGCCTACCAGTGTCATGAGCGGAGTGGTATGTGTAAGATCTGCATTTTCTATGATCTTCTGTACCTCGCGTGCGGCGTTTTCGCCAACGATTTCCCCGACTTGTCGCGCCAGAGTGCCTTTGATCATATCCTCTTCTATAAAGAGGCCCGTGACCCGGATGATCAGGATCAGCATGCCTGGCAGCGAAAATATGGTATAAAAAGCGATGGATGCGCTCAGTGCGATCACATTGTCGCGCTGAAACTCTCTGAACATGGTCTTAAGCAGTTCAAAGATGGTTTTGAAAGTCGAAACAGGCATGAGGCTATCGTCTAATATCGGCAGCGGAGCATTTACCACAGCTTGTGCATTTGCACAGGCTCAGAAAAAGGACGCGCTACCCAACTATATTTTGTAAATGTTTGTTGTAAAATAAAGGAAAAAAATCAAAAACAAACAGCGATACGAACTATGAGGAATAAAGATAAAAGACTAACCGGAAACCAATACGACAGTCTGGAAATAAGAGGATCAACCCGGCCGCTCAATCCGGACAATCAGGATCTGGCTGATCAGGTCAGAGAGGAATTTATGGATGGTCCCGATGAGCCCGGCGACAATGTGCCTGTAAAACATCCAAATCGCAATACAGACAAGCCAAGTATTGACAAACCGCCATATTCTTAAAGACTGGTAGCCGCACAGGCGGCAGGCATGGCGGGCAAACCTTTAGTTACTGACTTATTAGTAGTATCCGCGATCGTCTGCCGGCTGTAGCTGCAGTCCCGGAATAATCATCAGATCAAATTTGCTCAACACCTTTTCGGTGCCTTTTTCGTTGGCAAGATGAAAGTAGTATCCATCAATCTTGTTGACTTTCCAGTTCTGATTATTCTGTGTATCTACCAGCGTATCGCCTGCTTTGATAATGGTTTCTCTTTTTATCTTAATCATAGTCCTACCTTTCTGCAAAGCTAATAAATTTTGTTATATGCATAGCACATTTGATGGTGGCTGTGCTGTCCGTATGCAGATTTTGTATGGTACCTGGTATGTGTCAGAGGAGCACTGCCAAGTGGGAAAATGAAATACCCTATGTGCTCGATCGGGCTGGTGTGTGCGGGTATATTCCGGGGCCGGATGCAAGGGGGTATTACGGATAGCTGAAATATGGGGTTTACAGGTCGACAAATACATATGCTTAAGGAGACTTAACGGTTTGTTTTTTAATTTATTATATTGGAAGAGTGCCTTGAATATTTTTTTGTCAGGCGGTATCACGGATTGAAGAATTATTTCTACATTTAGTTCGGAAATATCAGTACGATATTAAACACATATGTTTCATCAAATCCTTTTGCAAATACAGACTGCAACTGTTACAAATGCACCTGTACCGGAAGATTCTGAAATGACTCTGCTGGATCTCTTTCTTAAGGGCGGTTATCTCATGATTCCGATCCTGATATTATCAGTTATCGCAGTTACTATTTTTGTAGAGAGACTGCTCTATCTGCGCAAAGCAGCCAGAAAAGATTCCAGCCTGCTGCGTACACTCAAAAGCAGGATACGAGATGGGCGGCTGGATGAAGCCAGAGAGTTGTGTACGGTTTCCGACAGCGTTACCGGACGTATACTGAGCAAAGCTCTTAATCGTCTGGGTATGCCTGTACGAGAGATCGAAAACAGTATGCAAAATGCCGCTGCGGTGGAAGTAGCCCGTATGGAGAAAAAAATCAGTCTGCTGGCCGCCATTGCTACCATAGCTCCCATGTTCGGGTTTCTGGGTACGGTAGTAGGTATGATCAGGTCTTTTTATAATATCTCCATTGCCAATGATATCAGCATAGGTATTATAGCGGGGGGTATTTATGAAAAAATGATCACTTCCGCCTACGGGCTGGTGGTGGGCGTGACAGCCTATATCATGTATACATCGCTCAACTATATGACCGACAATATTATCTCGGACGTAGAGTCGGATATAGCAGACTTTATGGAAATACTATATAACCCGGTACGAGTATGAAGATAAGACGCCGAAAAAAAGGGCATGCCGGTATGGAAGCCTCTTCGCTGTCCGATATACTGTTTTTTCTGATGCTGTTTTTCCTGATGGTCTCCACACTGGCCAGCCAAAACGCCATAGGTCTGCTGCTGCCTGAGTCACGTACCGGCAAGAGCATGCACCAGGAGCTGGTCAATATCTCGATCAACAGCCAGAAGCAGTATTTTTATGAAAACAAACCTATCTCTTTTGAGGAGTATGAGGATCTGCTACGAAGAAAAAGTCAGGAGTCCGGACCAGGCAAGACCGTAGCCTTGCGGGTCGACAAGACCGTACCGGTCGAGGAGCTGGTGCATGCTGTAGATGTGGTTAATCTGTACAAGCTGCGATCAGTGATCGCCACCACCAACAAGGCGGCAAACTAGATTACGGACTTTATAAAAATAGAGAAAGCCTTTGCAAACATCTTTTGCAAAGGCTTTCTCTATTTGTGATGGCACAGGATTCAAAAACCGGCCTTCTTATTCGTCTTGAGAGTATTGGTGGGCTGTTTTTCTGATCCCGATATTGATAATAAGTGTCTGTAAAAAAGCCAACTAGTGAGGTCTATGTTGTAGTAAATCTCACTAATAAATCTCACTAATTGGCAGAATGAAAGCAAATCACAACGAATACCTTCTGCATAGAGCTGCATATCCGGTTGTAGTAAATCTCACTAATAAATCTCACTAATTGGCAGAATGAAAGCAAATCACAACCTAATAGTGGTATCTGCATTGCAGAATAAAAACAGCGCTGTCATTAGCCTGATACACGAGTCGATGCTCAAGATTAATTCTTCTCGACCAGCACCCGACCAAAGCGTGTTTTAATGGTTCTGGTTTTCCTGATCCTTCAAAGGGGCTTCTTTCTATTTCCTTAATCAAAGCGTTGATTTTTTTCAACATCTTTTTGTCATGTTCCTGCCAATATAGATAATCGTCCCATGCGTCGGACGAAAAAACAATGTTCATATCTACTCTTCTATCAGGTTCCTTTTAGTGCCCTTGCCCTCTTTGTATTCTTGCAAAGCCCGGTGCAGCCTGACCGCGTTTTCCGGCGATTGCAGGAGGTATAAGGTCTCTTGCATACTTTCAAAATCAGATTTGGAGAGTATTACTACTTCCTCACTGCCTGATCTTGTCACAAACAGAGGTGTATGTTGTTTTACTACCTTGTCCAGATATGCCTTCAGATGCTGTCTTAAATTGGTGTATGTTGTTACTTCCATAATATTCTGGGATCAATTGACTGATTCAATTTAATTAATTATCATCACATGTACAACAATCTGTACATATAAATTGTTTCTAGTTTCTTCAAAAGCAACATACAGGAAGCTGTATGAAAGCAAATCACAACAAATTAAAGTTTTTACCTTAACTTTATGGTAGAGATCGGATTTGTTTAATTAAAAAAAACGTTTCCATCAAATGAAGCCCCAAAAACTGCGGGATATGAAAAAAATAGACTGGAATCCTGATCAGATCAATGCTACCGAACAGGAGATGGAGTTTCGGTTGCGGTTTGTCCAATGGCCATTTGAGAAAAAATGGAATTACCTCATGCGATTGTTCAAGATGGGCAAACCCAAATCTACTGTTGTTTGTAAAAGAAAGATCGAATGGTGATCGATGGCTTTTATAAAGAAGTACTGGATGCATTGAACCACAACGAGGTTCGGTTTTTATTGGTGGGTGGCCTGGCGGTTGGTTTTTATGGGTATTCGAGATATACCGGCGATATGGACTTGTGGCTCGATGCTACCAAACCTAACATGGCCCGTCTGGGTAAAGCTTTGAAGACGCTCGGCTATACCGATGAAGCCATTTTTCAGGTGATTAATGAAAGACCACCGGATCATCCTACACCTATCCGATTGTTTGAAGAAAATGAAGAGTTTAAGGTAGATTTAATGACCACGATCTACTATGAGCCTTTGACTTTTGAGGCTTGTTTTGGCAGAGCTTCTATGCAGCAGCTACATAACTGCCATGTGCCGGTAATAGGCCTCAAAGATCTCATTGAGATTAAGAGTCAAGCCAGGCGTCACGATGAAACATTGAAGGATATGGTAGATGCTATGGAACTCAGAAAGATATTGGAACGAAGCCAGTCCAAAACGATCTCTCCCCAAACCTCTTGGTGGCAAAGTCTCTTCTCATACCTCAGCAAAAGGGGGAAATAATATACCACCACCGTATTATAGAGCCACAGGATTCAAAAACCGGCTTACTTTTTTGACATTTACGGCGTTTTGTTTCCGTTTTCTGATCCTGATATTGGCAATAACCCCTTGTAAAAAAGCCAACTAGTGAGATCTATGTTGTAGTAAATCTCACTAATTGGCAGAATGAAAGCAAATCACAACCACTGATAGTATTTGTTGTAAAGTTGTTTTGTTGTAGTAAATCTCACTAATTGGCAGAATGAAAGCAAATCACAACACCCTCCTCTTTAAGCTTATCATACGCCTCGTTGTAGTAAATCTCACTAATTGGCAGAATGAAAGCAAATCACAACCTTATCTTTGCGGTATGAAAATTAAAGAGGTTGTAGTAAATCTCACTAATTGGCAGAATGAAAGCAAATCACAACAAGGTCAGACGTTGCCTTATCCGCTAGCCGTTGTAGTAAATCTCACTAATTGGCAGAATGAAAGCAAATCACAACAGTCGAGGGAGACAGTATGTATCCGCAGTTGTTGTAGTAAATCTCACTAATTGGCAGAATGAAAGCAAATCACAACAACTCTCTCAATTTCATCGCAAACACTATTGTTGTAGTAAATCTCACTAATTGGCAGAATGAAAGCAAATCACAACATTATACCGATGCCGGTTGTAGAATTTCTGTTGTAGTAAATCTCACTAATTGGCAGAATGAAAGCAAATCACAACAGCTTATCGGACTTGTGACGCAAGCTGTCGTTGTAGTAAATCTCACTAATTGGCAGAATGAAAGCAAATCACAACGATCATAGCCGAATGCTTCCCGGAACTTCTGTTGTAGTAAATCTCACTAATTGGCAGAATGAAAGCAAATCACAACAGGAGGCCATAAAGCTATTTGAGGATCAAGGTTGTAGTAAATCTCACTAATTGGCAGAATGAAAGCAAATCACAACCCAGATAACCGGGGCGACTGCGTTGTATAAGTTGTAGTAAATCTCACTAATTGGCAGAATGAAAGCAAATCACAACCTTTACCAGCCATAAAAGACTGAGTTTCCAGTTGTAGTAAATCTCACTAATTGGCAGAACGAAAGCAAATCACAACAGTCCGGTATCAGTCATATGCCGGAGGGGAGTTGTAGTAAATCTCACTAATTGGCAGAATGAAAGCAAATCACAACCTCTTATAGTGTTATCATAACTTTTTTGGGGCCCCAAAAACCAGCTTGCTATTCCGATATTGGTTGTAGTAACCTCATAAACGAAGCAGGTCTATGCAAGCAGCGCAATCGTTAAGTGCCTCAGGTCTGTTTTATATATAAAAAAGTTTCTATATTTGGAAACTTTTTTATATTTTAGATCATTATTAAAATAGCAATACTAGTTATGGTTAAGCCGATAAAGGTTGTGTTCTCGGGAGAGGTAGAAGGGTTTATCAGAAGTATGAATCCAAAAGAGAGGGATGCTTTGGTCAAAGCGTTTTGGAAAACAGAACAGGGACTTAAAGGCGACTGGTTTAAAAAACTTACTGGAACAGATATCTGGGAGTTTAGGGTAGAGGTAAACAAGAAGTTTGTCCGTGTACTGGCTTTTTGGGACGGTACCGGAGACACAAATACACTGATTATTTGTACAAATGGATTTAACAAAAAGAAAAACCAAACTCCGAAAGAGGAAATTAAGAAAGCGACAGAATATATGAAAAGATATTTTATAGCAAGGGAATAAGGGAGCTATACATACAATGAAAGCAAATCACAACTATAAGAACAATTATGAAAACCGGAACCAAAACCGCAAGTGAAAAGGAAGATTTCAAAAATCTAACCTCACTGAGCGATTTAATGGATGAATATTACGGGAAAAAGGGGGCAGAAAAAAGAGAGGAATTTGAGCTGGAGCTAAAACTGGAGCTCATAAGCGAGATGATAAAACAATCAAGAAAGAAACAACATATGACACAGGAGGAGCTGGGAGAGCGCATTGGTGTAAAGAAGGCTCAGATTTCTAAGTTGGAAAACAACACCACCAATGTCACCTTGGGTACTATACTCAAAGTATTTGAAGCGCTCAACATGCAGCTTAAACTCAAAATAGAGCCAAAAGATGATCCAGACAGTGAACTCGTACTAGGTTAGTGAGTTACGAAAGCAGTACAGGGGGCAGGTGTCCCCTTTTTTGTTTTATGTGGCAGAACGAAAGCAAATCACAACTCGACCAACCCCGGTAAAGATCGAAACCCTGTTGTAGTAAATCTCACTAATTAGCAGAATGACAAAACTAAGATTTGTCTTTTGTGGAAATAAGTAGTTCTCGAACATCGACATCCAAAACTTCTGCGATTTCAAAAAGAGTTTCTAAAGAAGGTTGCATATCGTTTGTACACCATCTGGAAATGGTGGCTTTGCTTTTGCCAAGTTTTTCGGCAAGTTCATTGTTCGATAAACCTTTTTCCACTAAAACAACCTTTATTCTATTTAGATTCTTATGTTTCAAAATATCGTTTTAGTTAAATTTTTTGCCAATCTAGCTAAAAACGAGAAGAATTATTTTCTCAATATTTTATGTAATTCTATATTTAAATATAGTTTTAAACTAAAAAGTTTATAAATTTGATATAAAATTATAAAATTACATCAATATGAATAATTTAACTAATCAATCAGTAATTCTCGCACTTTTGCGAGCAGATCTCAAAAATTCAAAACTTTTGTATGGTCTGGACAAGGCCGGATTTACAGCCGACGACTTTTATACAGACCTCGACCGGCAGGTGCTGGAGCTGATGGGTTTTGGGCGTGAGCAGCGCAGCGATGAGCTTTACCAGCACTACCACCAGACTATAGAGCGCTTGGTGGAGGTACCGCTGCCGGTATTTTTTGAAAACCTCAAGACCATGACACTAGAGCTGTACAACGAGCTGTTGCAATACAAAGTCAAAAGTATGTCTCAGACAAAAAGCTAAAAATCAGACCTGCGGTTGTATAAATGTATAAAATACACTATCTTTCAATCAGCAAATCACAATAAGGATCATTCCGTAGTGATTCGATATGTGTCTCGACATCATCGGGGCCGCCTCGATTTTATCGGGGCGTTTTTTTATCTGTAGGAGTTCTTTTACGTTTATTATCAACTTATAAAGGAAGTACACTCCTTTATAAACAGGTGATATAAGGTTGGATCTAGAGTACTGAAAAACTCATGCTTGTCAATTCTCTTATATAGCAGACTTTGTGCAAAATACTTGCTTAGTCTCCCCATTTAGTTTTATGATTAAAAAAGGCATGGTGTATATTTTGCCGACGTATGCAAGACACTTGTGGGTTCTTTGGTTATGTTTGTCCAATATTAAAAATTTCATTTCTTAAAATATCTGATTATAATGTATGTTTGCCTGGGCGTTCAGAATTAATGTAAATGATTCACCGACATTACAGGTCCGTTACCTCTACTAGTCTCATCAACTAGTGGCAAACAACTGGGAGCGCTTACTACCCGGTGAGGGAGATATTAAATAAGAAAATTGACATACCTTATCGAATGGTATGTAGAAATTTTAGTTGTGATTTGCTTTAAACTCTTATTTAAGAGAAAGAACCTCATCGGGTAGTTTTAACTTTATAAGGTTACCCATTTAAACATCTGACCGCAGCTTGGATGCGTTGATGTAACCTATCATTGTCTAAAATCACAAGCATGAAGATAGACAAAAACCTTAGTCGTAGAAAGTTTAAAGAGCAATACTCTGATAACTCAGCCTGTTTACAGTATTGATCTGACTTGAAATGGTCAGATAGTTATGAGTGTAAATACTCCAGTGAATCGTTAAGGCCAATATTTGATCAACATATTTCCAGTAACGTAGAGGTAGAGACCGATGGCTGGAGTGCTTACAAGCCGCTAAAACAGAAGCTCTCCGACAAAGGGAAAAACTTTAAGATGCTGCATATCCAGATCAGGAACCTCAAAAACTGGACATGTGGCATACATCCTTACTGCAACAATGAATATATGAATAGATATCTGCAGGAATATTTCTATAGGTTTAACCGAAGGAGTTTCAGAAAGAGCATCTTCGAAAATATTGTTGGAAGAATGGTACACGGTAAACCAATTACATATTCCCAAATTAAAATCCAAACGATCTAAATGGGTAACCCTATAACTTTGTTTTGTTCATCAACTATATGGGAGTCGAACATTGCCAATTGTTTTTCAGGGCTAATATACTATTAAGCTTTTGGATAAATATTTACTATCCATTATATTCCAGTTTTTAGACGACTGGTATGTATACAACTATGAAAAGAATACTTGGCTTAGATCTCGGCACCAATTCTATAGGTTGGGCCATGATAGAGAGCAATATCTACGATGATAGCGAGCCTGCGAAGCTGCAAGGCCGTATACTGCGCTTGGGCAGCCGTATTATCCCTATGGAGGGCGATGCGCTCAGCAAGTTTGAGTCGGGCACACCCGAGTCAAAGGCCGCAGCCCGCCGTCTGGCTCGTGGCGCCCGCCGTCTCAATCACCGCTACAAACTACGTCGTACACGTCTTATCAGAGCCTTTAAGATATTGGGGTGGTTGTCGCCGGATTTTCCCGAAGATTTTAAGAAAAATCCCAATCATACCATCAAATCCTACCTGCCTTATTCCGATGACCTGAGGCGGGAGGTGGCCGATTATTTTGAAATTACCGGTCAGCTCAACACGCAGGGAGAGCAATACGAAATACCCGAAGACTGGATAATCTATTATCTCAAGGCCAAAGCCCTCAGAGAGCAAATCAGCCTGACCGAACTTGCCCGTGTACTTTATCATTACAATCAGCGTCGGGGTTTTAGGAGCAGTCGCAAGGATCAGATCCAGACAGAGAGCGACCAGGAATCCGACTCAGTGAAGTATCCTATAACCGAAAAATGGATCGAGATCGTCCATATACAGGATATTGAAGATCTGGGTCCTGCACAGGGAAAAAACAAAGATCAGAACTTTTTCAGGCTACACTGTAGAGCAGGAGAGCTGTCTTTTGAAGTAATACAGAGAAGACGGCAGGCTCCGGACTGGCAGGGCAAGGATCTGGAGTTGACCATCTCCCGCAAGACAACCAAATCAGGAGAAGTCAGCTACACAGTAGCCGAAGTAGATCCAGCCGACTGGCAAAATCGTAAAGAAGCACTTGAAAAAGACGTAAACCGTACCTCGCTGCACTTGTCGGAGTATTATTTGCAGCAGTTGCGGCAAGACCGCAACTATCGTATCAGGGAGCGTATCGTAGACCGGTCTTTTTATCAGAAAGAAATGGATGCGATCTGGCAATGTCAGGAGCAGTACTATAAAGACATATTTGCTGATCGTACCAACATCGATGCCATAGCAGATGCCTTTTATGTACACAACCGGCAAAAAAACAAAGAGATCAGATCAAGAGATCTATACCATATTTTTCGCAACGATATTATATACTATCAGCGCGGTCTCAAGTCTCAGAAGGGTTTGCTTGCCAATTGCCGCTACGAATCCAGAACCTATCTGGACAAGGATGGTGTACAATGTTCAGCCGGAATAAAAGTGGCGCCCAAAAGTCATCCCTTGTTTCAGGAGTTCAGAATCTGGCAAATTATTCACAACTTACGTATTCACGACAAAGAAAAACAGGCTGGCAGCAGGCAACAAAACAGTTCTAATGACTCTGGTGAGCATCTTACTACCGAGGCCAAAGAGCGCTTGTTTGAACTTTTTGACCAGAGCGCTGAGTTGACCAGTGATGCTATACTACAGCATCTGGGTTTTAAAAAGAACAGGTTGGAAGCCGATGGCAAAACATATCCTGTCCGGCTCAATTATCCGGAAGATACATCCTTTCCGGGCAATCAGACCAAAACGCTCTTTCGCAAAGTGTTTCGGAAGCACAGCTTCCAACAGCAGGGCGAAGTACTACTTGCTGATCCGCACAGGCTGCATCAGCTATGGCATGTGCTATATTCTCTGCCCGAAAAAAAAGATATAGAATCCGCTTTATCCAACACAAAGTATTTTGATTTTCCTCAGCCTCTGATAAAGCATCTGGCGAGTCTGCCGGCTTTTAAAAGCGAGTATGCCGCATACTCTGTAAGAGCGCTCAACAACCTTTTGCCCCTCATGCGTGCCGGCAGTTACTGGAGCGAAGAAGGTCTGCGTCCCAAAGCCAAAGGACAAAAAGGTTATAGTCTGCAACCAGCTATAGATCTTAGAAACCGGATTGAGTTGTTTATTGATAGTGAAGACGGGACATCAATTTCTGATGTGGCGCGAGGGCATGTGCAGAAAGAAAATCTTCATTCGCTCACCGATTTTCAAGGCTTATCTGTCACCACTGCCTGTTATGTAGCTTACGGACGACACAGCGAGCCTGCCAATGAGCATAAATACGATAGCGTGGCCGATCTGCGTATCCGGGAGCTGGTCCCATACAACTCCATGCGCAATCCTGTTGTAGAAAAACTGGTACGCGAAGCCCTCAATCTGGTCAGGGATATCTGGCAGGATCCCGCTTTGGGTCGGCCAGACTATATACACGTGGAGCTAGGGCGTGAGCTTCGCAAAAACAATAAGCAGCGGCAGGAAGACTCTACCCACAATATGAAAAACCGGCTTGAGAGAGCGCGTATCGAAGCCTTGCTGAGAGAGCTTCGCTGCCCGCAGGCCAACCCGGACTCTCCGGCAGATCAGGATCGGTTTCGTCTATGGAAAGAAAACGGAGGCCGCCAGGCGGAAGAGCAGTTTGAATCGATATTCAAAACTAATAAAGCCGAGTTTGTAAGCAATGCGGATATAGAAAAATACAAGCTTTGGGCAGAGCAGGGCTACCGCTCTCCTTATACCGGCAAACCGATCAAGCTTAGTGATCTTTTTACAGAAAAATACCAGATTGATCATATATTGCCCCGGAGCCGCTTTTATGATGACTCTGTTGGCAATAAGGTAATTGTAGAGGCCAAAATCAACGCAATCAAAGGCAATCGCACCGCCATACAGTTTATTGAAGATATGCAGGGGCGTGATGGTGAGGCAAGGGTATTGGATATGGAGACGTATCTGAAAAATGTAGATGCCATCTTCTCCAAAAAGAAACGCAGATATCTTAAACTTAGTGAAATACCGGAAGACTTTGTAGAGCGCCAGCTAAACGATACCCGCTACCTGGCCCGCACAGTAGCGCAGTTTCTGCGTCCGGTAGCCAAAGGGGATGAAACGAATGATGGTATTGTATATACCAATGGTGCCATAACTACTGATCTTAAGTATAAATGGGGCTTGCATAAGTTATGGAAAGAGCTGGTCCGGCCTCGTTTTGAGCGTCTGCAACGTCTTACGGGCGAACAACTGATCATAGATAGCTCAGATAAACGGAAAGATATTCATTTTGCGAAAGATTACAAGCGTATTGATCACAGGCATCAGGCCCTTGATGGTCTCATAGTAGCCTGTACCACCCGCAGGCATATCCAATATCTCAACTCACTTAGTTCTTTTAGCAATGATCCGGCCGACAATGAGCGGTATACTTATTGGAAAAAATGGAAATACTTGCTCAAAAAAGAGAAAGAACTACGAGGAGAGACAATTGGTATGACAGAGTTTGCTCCACCCTGGGGTACTGAGAATGATGGAATATTTTTTAAAAATGTTAGAGAGCATCTGGAGCGGGTAGCGGTGTCTTACAAACCATCGTCCCGATTGGTGAGTCCGACAACGAACCGATACTGGCGCTGGAAACAAGTGGACGGACAATGGAAAAAGGTACTTGAACTGCAATCCGCTCCCGTATCCGATGACAAATATTGGGTGGCTGTGCGGCAATCGCTGTTTGGGCAGCCATTGGGCAGAATATACCTGCCGGAATACAAAAAGAACGTAGATCTGAGCAAAGCGGTAAAGGCGCAATCTGAGTTTATTCGATCCGGAAATATCTGGAAGTCAGAAGACTGGCGTATTGCCAAAACCAGCTTGCGCAGAACAATCAGCAGCATTATTGTCAGGTACAATCATGATTTGAAAGCGGTTTTGACCTATTTGCGATCCAATCCGGTGTTTGATGAAGGTACAGGACAGGTACTGGATAAACTAGATATGATGCAATTCAGGAAGTACGCATCCAAGCGGGTTGCTATAGACGATTCATTTACAGTTGACAAAATAGAAAATCTACCCAATGCGCATCATGCCAATAACTGGCTTCCAAAGCTATTGCGTGAACATCTGGCAAATTATGATAATGATCCCAAAAAGGCGTTCAAAGGAGAAGGGCTCGAACAGTTGCTTAGATTGTCGCCATTTCCGATCAATAAAATTTCACGCAAAGAAGGCGGTTACAAAATCGAATTGGATAATAAGCTACTTGATGGAGACAAGGGAGTTAATCAGTATTTTGTCATAGAAATCGTTCAGGAAGAGAATAAAAAAACTGGAGAGCTTCAAGTGGTAAGAAAATACTCAACTCCGCCATTTTTGGAGGTGATACCACGCCTTGCCAAAAAATTGCCTGTTCATGATCAAAATCCGGATGCCGGATACATCATACTGTCGCCGGGCGATACTGTTTATGTACCGACCGCTGATGAAGATGTGACACAAATTGACTGGACAGACAAAAAGAAGATAGTCGAGCGTCTGTATATTATGAAAAGCTCCAACAAAGGACAGTGTTTCTTTGCTCCCGCTCATATAGCGAGACCGATCATAGATACCAAAGAGCTTGGTTCGAATAACAAGTCTGAGCGGCCGTGGGGTAATAGTGACAAAGGCTTTGATGAAGAGCGGATGATCAAAGCCTGTTGCATCAAAGTACATATCGACCGGCTTGGCAATGTACGACCTGTAAATGTATTGAGAAGCAATATGGTGGATAAGACAGAAGAGACTGTTGACATATAAATAGCTAAGGATTCTGACACTTTTACAGAATCTTTTGCAAAAGCCTGATTGGGTACACATGGTGCCGAATCAGGCTTTTTTTATCATTTGTTGTTCTGGTAATGAGCGTTGTCAAATTCTCTTTTTTTAAACCAAAGCACTACATTTTTGTATTTATCCACATAGCTTTCTGTTGTGTGGTACTATGATCAAACGAACTCTTTACTTCGAAAACCCGGCACACCTGAGCATCCGCTACGGTCAGTTGCTGGTAGAGTTTCCCCAAGACAGCGACCGGGAGAGCCGTCAGGTGCCTCTGGAAGATATCGGTGTACTGGTACTCGATCACCGGCAGATCACCTTTACCCAAAGTGTGGTGTCGGAGCTGGCTCGCCACTACGCGGCCGTGATCTGGTGCGACGATAGGCATATGCCTGGAGCCCTCACCTGGAATATGCAGGGCAACTCCACCTTTACCGAAGCCCTGCGTACGCAGATGGAAGCCAGCGAACCACTCAAAAAACAGATCTGGAAGCAGACCATAGAGCAGAAAATTCTCAATCAGGCCGCTGTACTTGATACACTGGGCTATGATGGATCGGCTGTACGCAAAATGGCCGAAAAAGTGAACAGCGGAGATCCCGAAAATATGGAGGGTCGGGCGGCTTCCCGCTATTGGGATCTGATACTGCGGGGCTACGAGGTCACCCGCGGGCAGGATGAGCCTATGCCCAATCCTTTTTTCAACTATGCCTATGCCATACTCCGGGCTATTACGGCTCGCAGTCTGGTCATGAGCGGATTTTTGCCGGCTTTGGGCATACATCATCGCAACAAGTACAACTCCTTTTGCCTGGCCGATGATATTATGGAGCCATACCGCCCCGTCGCTGATCTGTTGGTGCTGCGCTGGCTGGCCGAGCTGCCTCATATGCCTGAGGCCCTACGCACGGCCGATAAGGCTACCTTGTTACAATTGCCAGTGACAGACGTAACTATTGATGGCAAGCTACGCCCTCTCATGGTGGCAATGCAGCATACTACGGCCGGCCTCATGGCTTGCTTTGAGGGTACAAAACGCAAAGTACCCTATCCGGAACTCTGAAAAAAGTGTGCTTATGTCAACCGAACGCCTAAATCAGTACCGTATCATGTGGGTATTTGTATACTTCGATTTGCCAACCGAGACCAAAAAAGACCGCAAAGCCTACGCTACCTTTCGCAAAGGGTTGCTCAAGGATGGTTTTGCCATGGTGCAGTACAGCATCTACTCCCGGCACTGCAATAGCCGCGAAAATGCCGAAGTACACAAAAAACGAGTCAAAAGCCTGCTTCCTGAGAAAGGAGAGGTGATTATCTTTGAGATTACGGATGCGCAGTTTGGCCGAATGGAGTTTTTTCGTGGTCCCAAATCGGCCCGGCGGCCTGATACACCCCAGCAGCTGGAGCTGTTTTAGGCAGCATAGGATCAAAAATCTGTGTTCATTGTCCGGATTTTTGATTGGACAAACGCAGTTTCTTCATCCTGACACGGAGTGCAATATTTTGATACTGAGATTGAAATACTGGATTATGTTGTAGTAAATCTCAGTATTTCAATGAATGAAAGCAAATCACAACGAAGCCTTCCTATTCGGTGCAAAAGCCAGAGTTGTAGTAAATCTCAGTATTTCAATGAATGAAAGCAAATCACAACAATGTATTGATTGTTGTTGAAGGGTTTCAGGTTGTAGTAAATCTCAGTATTTCAATGAATGAAAGCAAATCACAACGTAAGCCCTTCGGGGCTTTTTTGCATAAAAGTTGTAGTAAATCTCAGTATTTCAATGAATGAAAGCAAATCACAACATAACCAAGCTTGTAGACGGTATTACCATTGTTGTAGTAAATCTCAGTATTTCAATGAATGAAAGCAAATCACAACCGACAAGTGATAATTGTACCGATGCACGCCGTTGTAGTAAATCTCAGTATTTCAATGAATGAAAGCAAATCACAACTGCCAAACCTTATAACCCAACAATCAACATGTTGTAGTAAATCTCAGTATTTCAATGAATGAAAGCAAATCACAACTTCCGCTCATCAACTTATCTATATCTGCTGGTTGTAGTAAATCTCAGTATTTCAATGAATGAAAGCAAATCACAACTGTTAACAAAAACAACCACTTAGTATTTCCGTTGTAGTAAATCTCAGTATTTCAATGAATGAAAGCAAATCACAACTGGAAGATTGGGGGTTTCTTTTTGCGCAAAGTTGTAGTAAATCTCAGTATTTCAATGAATGAAAGCAAATCACAACATCATTGCAGCTCTTTCGTCAAGGGTCTTGGTTGTAGTAAATCTCAGTATTTCAATGAATGAAAGCAAATCACAACTCAACCTGCGCAACCAGCCGGGGAAGCTCGTTGTAGTAAATCTCAGTATTTCAATGAATGAAAGCAAATCACAACTATATATGCGTTGATGGTAAATACCGCAAGGTTGTAGTAAATCTCAGTATTTCAATGAATGAAAGCAAATCACAACCGGAAACGGAGTAACCACAACCGCCAAGAAGTTGTAGTAAATCTCAGTATTTCAATGAATGAAAGCAAATCGCAACTTATAACTGCGGTCTACAGCTCCAAGATAGTTGTAGTAAATCTCAGTATTTCAATGAATGAAAGCAAATCGCAACTCTACAAACCACTTTGTTTTTTTATACAGAGTTGTAGTAAATCTCAGTATTTCAATGAATGAAAGCAAATCGCAACATTTGGAACTATCATGTTCGTTGAGATGTAGTTGGAGTACCCATCGCATTAGCTGGCAGAATAAAACAAAATCAGAACAAATTTCTTCTCCGTAATAACTCATGTGGGATACAATTGATAATAGTCTGGGATGGTGGTGTTTGCTGGTTTTGCAAAAGACATTTCTGAGCTGTTTCCGGAGCATGAGGCTCCTTTACAGGGCTCTGTTATATAATTATCTGATAGCCGGTATTTGATAATACGCTAATATATTTGTAAATCAGACCGCGTAAGCCCACCTCTCTAATACTAAACTTAATAAATACATAAACACGAACAACGAATGAGTAAGAAAAACAGAAAAGTAGATTCGAAAGAAGTTGGGCTTGAAATAGGGCTTATTCTATTTAAGTATTTTCTCCACACCGAATATCTGCATTATGGATACTTCAACAATGGCCTTGCTACCGAAATACAAAATCTTGCTCAGGCTCAGGTCAATTATGCTGAGTTTCTAAAATCGAATATTCCTTCAGAAGTAAAAAGTATTCTGGATGTAGGATGTGGCTCGGGGCGTTTTGCTTTGGAGCTTACCCGATCCGGTTATCAGGTAGACTGCGTATCGCCGGGTACTATTCTTACCGAGCATGCCCGCAAACTGGTGGGTGATCGTTGCCACATTTACAATTCCAAGTTTGAAGATGTCGTAACGGATAAAAAGTATGACATGATCATGTTTAGCGAAAGCTTCCAGTACATTAACATGGATGCCTCGTTTACCAATGCGTTAAAGTTTCTGAACCCGGGTGGACACATTATGATATGCGATTTTTTCAAATCTGATCCGGAAAACAAGAGTATGCTTGGTGGTGGGCATCACTATCATGAATATCTCGAAGTGATTAAAAAATATCCCTTAACAGAGGTCATCTCAAAGGATATAACTGCAGAAACAGCGCCTACTATTGATCTGGTGAACAGCTTGTCGCAGGAGGTAATACATCCGACATACAAACTGCTGTTTATGCTGCTGGAAGACCGCTTTCCGTGGGTGGCCAAGTTTATCCGCTGGAAATACAAGAAAAAGCTGGATAAAATAGAAAAGAAACACTTTGAAGGAAAACGTAATGGTGCCAACTTTATAAAGTACAAGAAATATATGTTCTACCTGTATAAAGTGGTCAGCTAAAGGCACTTCATGGGTGGGGTATCTGCCTTTGCATGACTATATAGAGGTATAGCGGGTCTTCTGTATTCTGCTTACGATGAAAATGTGTCGTAAACCGTTAATAAGAAGGCCCTGGATGGATTTTTCTGCGCAGACCCGATTCGTAATGTCGTATGACGATTCCTTGATAATACTGGCTTGTTATTTTGTTGCCCAACAGATCATAATCAATATACGAAAGTTCGGCATTGTCTGTCGATATATCGTTGAGCCCTGTTATCGGATCGAGGCATGCCAGCTCGTAAGAGCACCAGGGTTGAGGATTAGGGCCGCAGCTCCAGAGATCATTGTATGCAATAGCTTCCCATTGAGCATAACTGTCGATACAAACCGTAACTTTGGGATTCTCAAAAGCGTTCAGGTATGTCAATTGTGTCCCTCTTATGTCAAGATAAGTCAAATTTTGAGCCCCGACCCGAAGTGTATGTAATTGAGATAGTCCGGAAGCGTCAAATGAAGTAAGAGCATTGTCGTGCGCGCTGATGACAATAGTAGGAGCTTCTTTTGATACTTTTAGTTCGACCAGGGAGCGACACCAGTGTATATCAAGCTCAATGATTTTATGATTGGCAGTCAGGTCGATCGATGTTATTTGATAGGATCCTTCAACAAACAACGTATCCAGTTGGGAGAATAGCTCAATTCCCTTAATAGACTCGACAGGTTGGCTCTTCAATACCAGCTTGTTGGTTCCCCATACTTCTTCCCATTGAATTCTTTGATCTTGATTATAATCTATGGTGTTAAAAAGATATTGCCTGAACACAGGATCAGGAAACATTTCAGAAGTTTCTAAGGAATCTGCCGGATTCTGGGCAAATACTATACTGGAAAAAAGACTGAAAAGAAAAGTGAGTTTTTTCATCACAAATAAAAAGTAAATATATATAATATTTGTTTAGGTATAAATAATGGTTGATGGAAAATGTTTTAAAGCTGCCTATTGCCGAGGTTCTTTCTCAAGGATGGTAATCCCCGATTTCTTCCGTGGGTGCCTCAAAAAAACAAGTCCGTCGTATTTCCTCTTTCAGCCACTGGCCGTGCCGATAATGCTGCTCTGGGTGGAGCATTAATTGTGTTGCGTCCGGAAAACCTGCGAATTGTCTGGATGAATATGCCTTCTGTAGTCTCCGTGTGCAATAGGCTTGAGAAGAGAGGTATCAGCTGTATAGAGATAGGTCCAGGCAGTACGGGTATCCCCATCGATATGTACATTTATAAGTCGCCGTTCATATTCATCACCTTCATACTCGTCCAGGGCGGGCAATATCGTATCAGGGTTGTCAAAGTGATATAGTTCTCCCCATACAGTGGAGGTATGCTCGGTGCATACAGCACAGGGATAGGTGCCGGCATCGTAAAGCAGACCCTGCATGGAAGCTCTGCCCAGCAGACGTCCTTGTTTGGTTACCATTCGTGCAAACGGATTGTCAAAGCCTTTTTGCAAAGTTCCGTATACAAATAATAGCTGACTATATTGCAGCATCAGTGTGCTTCGAGCCAATTGCTGCCTATGCCAATACCGACCTCCATAGGTACCTCCATAGATATGGCGTTTTTCATCAGCTCTTCTACCTTGTTCTGAACCATCTCGATTTCTTCCACTGGTACATCAAAGACAAGTTCGTCATGTACCTGTAGAATCATCCGGGACTGCAGCTTTTCATTTTTGAGCCACTGGTCGATATTGATCATGGCTACTTTGATCATATCAGCGGCACTGCCCTGTATAGGAGCATTGATTGCGTTGCGTTCGGCAAATCCGCGCATGGTTATGTTGCGGGAATTGATATCACGCAGATAGCGCCGGCGACCAAGGATAGTTTCGACATATTCGCGTTCCCGTGCCATATTGATGACTTCATCCATATAGGTTTTGATAGCGGGAAATTCCCTGAAATAAGCGTCGATGATATCTGCCGCTTCGCGCCGGGGTATATCCAGCCGCTGACTTAATCCGAAAGCAGAAATACCATAGATAATTCCGAAATTGACCATCTTGGCTTTGGAGCGCATTTCGGGAGTCACCTCTGTCAGTGCTACGTTATATACGCGACTGGCGGTAGTACTATGGATATCACGGCCATTGCGAAACGCCTCGATCATATTCTGTTCTTTGCTGAAAGCAGCCATGATACGGAGCTCGATCTGACTATAATCGGCGGAGAGTATCCGGTGATTATTGTCGCGGGCAACAAAAGCCTTGCGGATTTCCCGTCCCCTGGCAGTCTTGACCGGTATATTTTGCAGGTTTGGGTTGGTAGAGCTCAGACGTCCTGTGGCTGCTACTGCCTGATTGTAGCTGGTATGTACACGGCCATCTTTGGGGCTTATCAAGGCTGGCAGCGTATCGACATACGTGTTTTTCAGCTTCTGCAGCTCACGGAAATCAAGGATATCTCTGACTATACTATGTGCATTGGCAAGTCTTACCAATACTTCTTCTCCGGTAGCATACTGGCCGGTTTTGGTTTTTTTTGCCTTGTTGTCCAGCTTTAGCTTCTCAAAAAGGATTTCGCCCAGTTGCCGTGGAGAGGCAATGTTGAACTCCTGACCGGCTTTTTCGAAGATCGCTTTCTCAACTTCAGCAATATCATTGCGCAGCAGCTCACTGTATTCATACAAGCTGTTGGTATCTACATTGACCCCGCTGTATTCCATGTTAGCCAGTACACCGATCAGAGGTACTTCTACCTTGGCAAAAAGACTGATTACCTGAGACTCCTGCAGTTTCTGCTCAAAAATCTTTTTCAGGCGGAAAGTGATATCCGCATCCTCTGCAGCATATTCGGCCACTTGCTCCACAGGAACATCTTTCATATTCTTTTGTCTGCTGCCTTTCTTACCGATAAGCTCTTCGATCGATATGCAGGAGTAGTTGAGATAGATTTCTGCCAGCGCGTCCATATTGTGTCGCATATCCGGCTCAATCAGATAGTGTGCGAGCATGGTATCAAACAATGGTCCCTGTACAGTGATGTTATAATTTTTGAGAACCAGCAGGTCGTACTTGATATTTTGTCCGATTTTCAGAATTTCGGGATGTTCGAGAACAGGTCTGAATTCATTGATGACAGACTGACCTGCTGCCCGGTCGTGAGTGGGTATAGGAACATAGTATCCTTCACCGGGTCGCCATGAAAAGGCTATACCAACCAGTTCCGCCTCGAAAGCGTCAATAGAAGTGGTTTCGGTATCAAAACAGAATTCTTTCTGTAAAAGAAGTGATTCAATCAGCAGACGTCTTTTGGCTTCGGTATCCATGATATAGTAATCATGCACTACAGTAGCAATTGAATCCAATAGTTTTCGCGGGGCTTCTTCAAGTTCCTCTTTCTCTTCAATAGAAACCGGCTCCGCCGGACTGGCAGAACTGAACAGGTCCATCTGGCCGCCCGGAGCTGCACGCGGAGCCGGGCTTTCTTCACCAAAAAGACGTTTTTTTAGCGTACGAAGCTCCAGTTCGTCACACAATTGCGAGAGAGATTCTTTGTCTGGCCCTTTGTATCTCAGCTCTTCCTCGTTCAGACTTACAGGTACATTGAGGTGAATGGTGGCAAGTTCTTTGGAAAGTATACCCTGGGGCCCAAAGTTGATGACATTTTCTTTTTGCTTCCCCTTAAGCTTGTCGGCATTGGCGATAAGATTTTCGACAGTGTCAAACTCAGCGATGAGTTTCTGGGCTGTTTTTTCGCCTATACCCGGAATGCCCGGAATATTGTCAACCGCATCTCCCATAAGGCCTAGAATATCACGAACCTGGTCAACACGCTTTATCTGGAATTTGTCAAGTACCCTGGCAGTATCGTAGATTTCATGACCATTGCCCATATAAGCCGGACGATACAGGAATACACGGTCGTTGACAAGCTGACTGTAGTCTTTGTCCATTGTCATCATATATACCTCAAAACCTTCGTTGCCGGCCTTCGTTGCCAGAGTTCCTATGACATCATCAGCTTCATAGCCATCGAGCATAAGTACTGGTATGCGAAAACATTGAAGCAGGCGGATCACATAGGGGATCGCTATACGTATATCTTCGGGCTGTTCCTGGCGGTTGGCTTTGTAGGCTTCGAATGTTTCATGACGGAAGGTCGGTGAAGCCGTATCAAAAGCAACCCCGATATGAGTGGGAGCTTCTTTAGTGATTACTTCCATAAGCGAGTTGACAAAGCCAAAGACAGCGCTGGTATTAATCCCTGTGGAAGTAATCCGGGGATTTTTAGAAAAGGCGAAATGTGCGCGGTATATCAGCGCCATTGCATCAAGCAGGAATAGTTTTTTTGAACTCATGAATTAAATGGAGTTGGCCGGCTTGCCGGCAGGTATTTTATAAAAATGCCCTTAACAGACGTATATTGATCTGAGAAATGTCTCCGACAAAGTTTTTGTTGATTCGCCGTACCGGTACCGGAGTGATTTCAAGACGAATCTGATACATGTTATATCCTTTGAATATGACGGAGGTTTCGGCCATAATAACGGGCAGAAACATGACTCCTGTATAGGCTACAGGGGCAACATCGGCATTGAGATAAGTGGAGAAAAAGGAAAACTGCCCGCCGATACCAAAACCGGTTCCCAATACGGCATCAGTTTTGTCAGATGAACCCGCTCCAAGTTTGATGGTAGCCAGTACCGGAACATCGAGTGCCACCGTAGAGTAAAACAAAGACAGGCCGGCGGTAGGGTTCAATCCGAGCACTACTTCATCTTTCAGATATTTGAGCGGGATATTGCCCGATACAATTACATTGAAGGTAAGATTAACCGGAGTCGTAACAGGAACAAATTGCTTGTGATCCTTATTATAGATTTTTCCGCTAAATTTGGTAAACGAGGCTCCTGTCCCAAATTCCAGATTCTGGGCAAACACCGGTGCACTACCGCACAGGAATAAAAAAAGGTATAACAGTCTTTTCATTAAAATCTCCGGAAAATTAAAGTAATTATATAACTTAAAAAATCAAAATTAATTTTACTTATGCCAATCATAAAAGAAGTAAGGGGTTTTGTACCCAGATTCGGGCAGAATATTTTTCTTGCCGATAATTCGGTGGTCATCGGAGAGGTAGAAATGGGCGATGACTGTTCTGTATGGTTCAATGCTGTGGTGAGGGGAGATGTCAATAGCATTCGAATCGGGAACAAGGTCAATATTCAGGATAATGCTGTACTGCACTGTACATATCAAAAGGCAAGTCTTACGATTGGCAATAACGTCTCGATCGGGCATGCTGCTATTGTGCATGGCTGTACTCTGGAAGATAATGTACTGGTTGGCATGGGTGCAATTATTATGGACAATGCCTATATAGAGAAGAACTCAATTATCGCGGCTGGTGCGATTGTTCTCGAAAATACCAGAGTAGAGTCCGGATCCATCTATGCGGGTATTCCAGCCAGGAAGGTGAAGGAGTTGAGCCAGGAACAATTTGAAAATACAGTCAGTCGTATTGCCAATAATTATGTAATGTACGCAGGCTGGTTGAAAGATATCTGAAAAGCTTGTCTGTCCGGTGATTTATAGGGATACCCCCACACGGGTACGTATATAGAGACCTTCCATGGCTATTTTGTAAATCAGAGACGCGACATCATTGACACTTACGGGTTTTGGATCAGGTGGGAGGCTGTTTTCGGAAATCCGGTATATGCCTGTTTCGGGCCCGGCAGGCATCAGGAAGGGGCAGACCAGCGTCCAGTCCAGTGTTGAGTTATTCAAGGCTTTGTAAGCCCTGAAGTTGTCCTGGAAAAGATACTGCAGAGAAGGATCAAGATCGACATCACCGTTGTACTCACCGCTTGGATGATTGAGTATGCCGGCTCCTGCCATTCCTACAAACCGTTTTACACCAGACTCTGTCATGGCATCAATAATATTTTTGGTTCCTTCCGAAATCATCCGGAAAGGTCTTGAAATATCGTCCGCGCCAATGGTGCTGATAACAAGATCTGCTCCCTCTATCGCCTTTTTCACAATATCTCCGGAAAGAACATTTCCTTCATAAATAGTTAATAACTCCGGGTCAAAGCATACACGGGAAAGCTGCCTGCTCATAATGCTTACAGAGTGATGCTCATGTAGCGCTTTCCGGACTATCTGACTACCGGTTCTACCTGTCGCTCCAAAAATGGTAATCTTCATCTGTTCAAAAATTAGGTTAGTTCTTTAATTGATGTTTTGTGCAGTCTGCGTGCGCTGATCGCAAATAGTATACCAATGACAAGCGTCATGTAGCTACACAAAAGAAACGTATTATTAATACCTGTTTTGGCTGTTAATGGTTGCGAAATTATCGGAGAACAAAACTGACCCAGAAATACTGCTGTTGTAAGTGTGCCAACAATACGACCGCGCATATGCAGAGGAGTAATAGCCATGATCCAGCTGCTTCCGTTGGGCATCATCATGCCCATGCCCAATCCGTTAACTAATAAGCCTGCTACTGTAGTAATATAGCTGTCGGCTATGCCAATGAGCCAGAAGCCACATGCCATCAGACAGAAAGTGAAGGCATAAATTGTCGGAAATAAAAAACGATGTTTGATTTTCTGATAAAAGCTGGATACAATCGCTCCGATCAGGGTTGAGGATGCAATAGCGATACCTACTTTTGTATTACTGACTGCTTCAAACTCCTTTAGCAAAAAGGGTATCTGAACCGGAACCATGTAAAAAAACATCATTCCGGCAAAACCTGTGATATGAATAAGAATGGCGCTAAATATGGACAGGTGCCGGGGAGCACCGGAATCCGGCTGGTGGCCGGGAACTGGTTTTCTTGAGGGCTCATCGATAAATAATATGGCCGGTATGACCAGTGCCAGAGCAATGAGATAAAGGCTAAAAGGTCCGCGCCAGGAATAATCAGCCAGCAGCCCACCCAGTATAATGAATACTACGCCTCCGAGTGCCATGGAAGAACTTTGCATTCCAATAATTCTGTTGCGCTGCTCTCCGGCAAAATAATCACCAATCAGAGTAGTACAGGAAGTCATTACGGCAGCTACTGCCAGCCCTAGCAGAGCTCTGCTGGCAAGAAGATAAGAAAGTGAATCCAGATACAGACCTGCTGATCCGGTAATGCCATACAGAATCAGCCCGGCGATTATAAAATTTTTCCGGCCGGCACGGTCAATAAAATAGCCTGCAAATGGTGCTGTCAGCGCAATAGTAAGTCCGGGTATAGTCAGTATGAGCCGGCTTAGAACATCAGCATACGGAGCATTGGCAAAAACCTCGCTGATCTGCGGCAGCGATGGAGCTATCGTTGCGCTGGACATGATAGTGAGACTACTGGATGCCAGAAGGGTAACAATAGTCCATGTTTTAATTTTGGTAGTCATGTTTTTATTATGAAATAAATAGACCGAAGGCGACTTTGCAGCCACTAATTTGTGGGAGATAGATTGTTCTTGATATGCTGTAAAATGCGCAGCAGATTCGCAATGTCATCTTCATGAAGGCCCAGTCTAGCTTCTTCAAGGGTTTGATTGGCAACCGGGACGAGAATACTGCGCAGGTTCCGGCCATGCTCTGTCAGGACAATTCGCTTGTTGCGCATGTCCTGAGAGTCTCTGACCCGTTTAATAATACCGTGCTTTTCCATTGTATCGGCCAGGCGGGTCATCGTGGTTTTATCCCGTTCACAGATTCTGGCAAGCTCCTGTTGAGATATATTATCTTTTTTCCACAATTGAGTTAATATGGTCCATTGTTCAAACGTTACGTTTGTCCCTGCCAGCTGAAGATTTCTGTTGAGTCGGGCAGCTAAAAGCCTGCCTGTTGAACCAATCATATAACCGATTGATTTTTCCTGAATATAATCAAATTGTCTGCTCATTGGTTGTATATGCAACTAATGTAAAGATACACTATTTTCTTAAAGCTTTACACAGAGCAAAGAATGATTGCCGGATTCTTTGTTTTTTTGTTTGCTGCATAATAAATTCAGACCGGAAATGGTTATTCCACAAACGCTTTTCTGCTTATGAGCACTTCTCTGAAAAAGTGTCCTTCCTGCGGTGAATGGACAAACTGGCAACAAGATATATATGCCTCTTGTCCTAAATGCGATAATCCGCTTTCTCCGCGTGAGCTGAATGAGTTTGAACAGAGCAAAGACAAAAAGAAGGATTCCCATTCCATGGAGATCAGACTGATTCCTATTTCCCCGGATGATTCTGCACCTCTTGTGTTTTTGAAAAGAATCATTCAGGGAATGCAGCTGCTTTTCTTTGGAATAGCTTCATTTGTAGTATGGCTCGCCACGATTATCGCTGGTTAAGAGAGCCATGGCATAGCCCTTTATTGTATATCAGCCTGCTGCTCTTTGCTTTTGTGAAGATTACTGCCTGGCTGGGCATACATGTATTTTTTGTACATTCCCATCTCAATGATCTGATCTGTATTCCCGTTTTTATTGCTACCGCTATTAGCCTCGAAAGGCTTATTGGCGGAGATCGTGAGCTTTGCTACGGCAAAGCCAGAATTGTCTTTTTTGTGCTTTTTGTCGGGATGATATACGAGTTTTTTCTTCCGGCCCGTTCTGCCCGGTATACAGCAGATTATTATGATTTGCTGTGCTACTTTATAGGGGGAATTATGACATGGTTTTTTTCTCCCTGCATCAGAAAAAACAAATGACCGGTTAATTCCTTATAATTGGGGAATCAAAAATCTGTATATGGATAGATCAGAAAAAGAAAAGATGATTGCCGGAGAGTTGTACCGGGCATTTGATAAAGAATTAATAGATGACAGGGAACAGGCTCGACAGTTAATTAATGCGATAAATAGTTCTACCGCACTGGATATAGATCGCCTTACACCGCTGTACAGCAGGCTTTTTGCCTCACATGGCAAAGCTCTGGTAATTCAGCCGCCTTTTTACTGTGATTATGGATATAACATCCAGTTAGGCGATGATGTGTATTTCAACTTCAATTGTGTGATACTGGATGTGTGCAAGGTTAGTATCGGAGATCGCTGTCTGTTTGGTCCCGCTATACAGATTTACACAGCGTTGCATCCGATGGATCATGTGCTTCGGGGGCAAGGCCTGGAAAACGGGGCCCCTGTCACAATAGGCTCTGATGTATGGATTGGAGGAGGAGCAGTTATCTGCCCTGGTGTTTCTATTGGAGATCGTACAGTAATCGGAGCAGGAAGTGTGGTTACAAGAAGCATCCCTTCGGATGTTTTTGCGGCAGGCAATCCGTGTAGGGTGATTCGAAAACTGAACCAGGAAGATTAAGAATTCCTGACTGGCACTTTGCCAGTCAATAGGTACAGCCTCTGTCATCCTGACAGATATAAGACAAATGGAATGATCCTTGAGAGGTACGGGACATATAAATTCGTACAATCAAAAAAATTAGATAAAAATGGTTACGGAAGAAAAAGGAACGATTTCGATTCATACCGAAAACATTTTCCCGATTATCAAAAAATTTCTTTACTCTGATCACGAAATTTTTCTCAGAGAGCTGGTGTCAAATGCAGTAGATGCCACCCAGAAGCTTAAGCGGCTTTCATCGCTGGGAGAGTTTAAAGGAGAGCTGGGCGACCTGAAAGTAAAGGTAGCGGTGGATAAAGATGCCAAAACAATTACGATAAGTGATCATGGTCTAGGGATGACTGCTGATGAAATTAAGAAATACATCAATCAGATCGCTTTTTCGGGTGCTGCCGAATTTGTTGAAAAATATAAGGATAAAGGTGATGATAAGCAGATCATAGGAAACTTTGGTCTTGGATTCTATTCATCCTTTATGGTGGCCAGAAACGTAGAGATTATCACCAGATCATATAAAGAAGGTGCTGAAGCAGCACGTTGGGTATGTGATGGCTCAACAGAATTTGAAATCACTGCTGCTGAGCGTGCAGAACGTGGTACAGACGTAATACTGCACATTGCCGAAGATTCTGAGGAATTTCTGGAACCTGGCCGTCTGAGCTCTATTCTGAACAAATACTGCAAGTTTCTGCCTGTTGAGATCGAGTTTGAAGGCAATGTTATCAATAATACGACACCAATCTGGACCAAGTCCCCTTCTGAACTGAAGGATGAAGATTACCTGAATTTCTACAAAGAACTGTATCCTTTTGCCGGTGATCCCCTGTTCTGGATACATCTCAATGTTGATTACCCGTTTGAGCTGACAGGTATTCTGTATTTCCCGAAAATAAAAGGCGAAATTGAAGTCAATCGCAATAAGATACAGCTGTACTCCCGTCAGGTGTTTATTACAGATGAAGTAAAAGATGTAGTTCCGGAGTTCCTGATGCTGCTTCAGGGTGTAATTGACTCTCCGGATATTCCGCTCAATGTCTCCAGAAGCTTCCTGCAGGCGGATGGTAATGTGAAGAAAATCAACAGTCATATTACCAAGAAGGTGGCAGATAAGTTGTCCGAACTGTTCAACAAGGACAGAAAGTCGTTTGAAGAGAAATGGGATGATATAAGCCTGTTTATCAAATACGGAATGATCAGCGATGACAAATTCTACGATAAAGCGGTAAATTTTTGTCTGCTTAAGAATACGGAAAATAAGTTCTCGACCATTGAAGAATACAAAGAGCAGATAAAAACGTTGCAGACTGACAAAGACGGGAATCTGACAGCATTATATACCAGTGATCCTGGTAAGCAGGATACCTATATCCAGTCTGCACAAAACAGAGGATATGATGTATTGCTTCTGGACAATGCGTTGATCGATAGTCATTTTATAAACCTGCTGGAGCGCAAAGTTGAAAAATTCTCACTTAAGCGGGTCGATGCTGACCGGATCGACAAGCTGATCGATAAGGATGAGAAAATGGAGAGTGTATTGAGCGATGATCAGCAGAACAAAGTGAAGCAGATTTTTGAAAAGGCGATCGGCAACGAAAAAACCAGACTGAATCTTGAAGCTATGCCAGTCGATGAATTGCCGGTTTCTATTAATTTTCCGGAGTTCATAAGAAGGATGAAAGATATGTCCATGGCTGGTGGCGGAATGCCGTTTATGTCAAATCTGGGAGATGAATATCAGGTTGTTGTAAATAGCAATCACCCGATGATCCGGAAAATTGCCGATGTCGCAGATGCTTCGGTCAGTGAAAAACTGGCGAAGCAGGCTTATGACCTGGCTTTACTTTCTCAGGGAATGCTTAAGGGGAAAGACCTGACCAACTTCATACGAAGAAGCGTTGAGCTCGAAAGCAATTAATCATCTAAGGGTTTAATGACTTGTCCTGAAAAAAGTTGACAGGTTATAAAGATAGATTATTATTCAAAGATTGCCTCGAAGGAATTCCTTTCGAGGCTTTTTTATTCCATTTCTTTAATTTTATGTCTTGTTGTTCATGCATC